>Ga0209369_1000471_pt1 | contig 52771 bp, 51 predicted proteins | sample EBPBio142010_DNA_FD_185865 | JGI IMG/M metagenome (GOLD analysis project Ga0209369, IMG submission 185865) | Wastewater treatment Type I Accumulibacter community from EBPR Bioreactor in Madison, WI, USA - Reactor 1_10/4/2010_ DNA (SPAdes)... | ecosystem: Engineered > Bioreactor > EBPR >...
CGCGGCATCGAAGATTATCTGCTGCGTCATTCGGGCTTTGACATCAATGTTCGCACGCCAGCGGCTTCGGCGCTTTATGTGCTGAACCACAAGCGTCAGTTGCTGGCGGATCTGGAAGGCCGCTTCGGCGTTGCCATCAGCATCGACGCCGACGAAAGCGTCGGCCATCAGCATTTCGTTATCGACAAGGGCGCGGCGTCGACACGGCCTATCACTCAGCCTCCGGTTCAGCCGATGGCCTATATTGAAGACGATATCGAAGACCCGGAAATCCCGGTCGATGAGGACGAAGCCGAAGAAGAAGCGACGGCTGACGTTCAGGCTCGCGAAGATCGTGGTGACGAAGGTGATCGCAAGCGTCGCCGCCGTCGTCGTCGTCGCGGCGGTCGTGATCGCGAGAACCCGGAACAGGCTGCAAAGACCGATTCCGTTTCGGAAGATGCCTCCGACGAAGACGATGACGCCGATGACGCGCAGGAATCATCTTCGAATGCTTCGCTGAGCGAAGAAGATCGCCGCAAGAAGCGTCGCCGCGGTCGCCGGGGCGGACGCAAGAATCGTCGCGACGACGAACCGCGTGCACGCAAGGTTCCAGATCCGGAGTTCGTCGGTTACACGCCGGTTCTGCCGGTTAAAGCTGAGGAAGCTGTTGTCGAAGCAGTTGCATCGGTAGCGGTGGAACAAGCAGCTGAAGTTGCTGTTCCGGCTATTGACGCAACAGCCGAGGAAAAGCCTGCCAAGACTGCCCGCAAGCCCCGCGCTCGCAAGTCTGCGAAGACTGAAGAAGCGGCTGAGGACGTCGTAGCTGCTGTAGCAGAGGAAAAGCCTGCCAAGCCTGCGCGCAAGACCCGTAGCCGCAAGAAGGTTGCCGAAGAAGCTCCTGCTGAACCGGTAGCGGTCGCCGATGAGGCAGAAGCAGAAGCGGAGAAGCCAAAGCGGCGTACCCGCAGAGCTGCTGCGAAACCAGCTGTCGAAGTCGAAGAGACGGTAGCCGTCGAAGCAGAAGTAGCAACGATTGCCGAACCGCAGAAAAGCGCTGAGCCCGTTGTGACTTCAAGCGAGAGCGAAGACCAGAAGCCCAAGCGTGCTGGCTGGTGGCAGAAGAAGGGTTTCTTCTGAGATCTGTTTCATGATTGAAATGAAAAAACCGGCGGAAACGCCGGTTTTTCTTTATCTTTCGATATTGGTAAATGGTTGGACGAAACCGGAACCGGCTCAGGCTTTCTGTTGTGGCAGCCAGCCTTCAAGGCGACGAACAGCCTCTTCCATTTCTTCGATCTTGCCAGCATAGGAAAATCGCATAGTGCGATGTCCATCCAGCGGGTCGAAATCGCGTCCCGGTGTTGCTGCTATATTGATTTCGGCAATCATGCGGCGAGCAAATTCCAAACTGTCATTGGTGAAACGCGAAACGTCGCAATAGGCATAGAATGCGCCATCCATCGGTGCAGCCAGGCTGAGACCCATGCGTGGAAGATGATCCCGCAGGATCAGCCGGTTCTGACGATAGCGATCCTTTACCCGCTCAAGTTCCGCCGTTGCATGGAAGGCTTCGATGGCAGCGCGCTGCGAAAGCTCCGGTGCGGAGATATAAAGGCTCTGGCTCAGTCGCTCGATTGCACGGATATCGTCTTCGGGCAGAACCATCCAGCCAATACGCCAGCCGGTCATGCAGTAGTATTTGGAGAACGAGTTGATGACCGTCACATCATCGGAAATCTCCAACGCCGTGACATCGTCCGTTTCATAGGAAAGCCGATGATAGATTTCGTCTGAAATGACCCGAATGCCAAGTTCATTCGCCGTTTCGATGATCGTTTTCAGTTCCGGCTTGTCGATGATCGCGCCGGTCGGATTGGCCGGGCTTGCAAACAATACCCCTTTCAGGGGCTTCTCGGCATGTGCCGCAGCAAGCGCTTCAGCAGTCAGTGACGACGATGTTCCATTGCCGGTCGGTATTTCCACAACCTCAAGGCCTAGCGCCGTCAATATATTGCGATAGGCGGGGTAGCCGGGACGGGTAATAGCAACCCTGTCGCCCGGATCGAAATAGACCACAAAGGCCAGATTGAATGCAGCAGACGAGCCAGTCGTGACGGCAACACGTTCCGGTGAGACCGAAACACCGTAATGATCGGCATAATGCCCAGCAATGGCCTCTCTCAGTTCAATCAGCCCCAGAGCGTCAGTGTAACCAATGCGACCGTCCTTCAAGGCACGTTCAGCGGCTTCTCGAACGACCACCGGTGCCGGATCCGCAGGCTGGCCTACCGCCATGGAAATAATCGGGTGCCCGGCTGCGCGACGACGGTTTGCCTCAGCCAAAACGTCCATAGCGTGAAAGGGCTCGACCGCACTGCGGCTGGAAAGAGTGACCAACTTTACCTCCAGAAACTTGCGAGTTTCGCATTCTACATCCGCCGTATAATCGCCGGATTGGTAAAGCAACAGCACTTTACGAGAAATTACGACCAAATCCCGAGATGGAGATTATGTCTCGCCTGCCTATCGATGATTGAATGCAAAGGTTATAAGATTCGCGCCGGTTTGAAGAAGGAAGAACAACACGATGGGGACGATGACTGCACCTTTCCCAGCTGGGAGATTTTCTTTCCATAGTTTGGTTCGCCGTTCGGTCGCGGTAGTGGCCGCAATGTCCATAGCCGTTACCAGTGCCCTCCCTGCATTCGCGCAGTCGCGTGGCGGTGGTGTGCCTATCGTCCGGGACGCGGAAATCGAGGCACTTGTTGCCGATTACGCTGCGCCGATCCTCAAGGCTGCAGGTTTGGGTGGTCGCGGCGTTCGCGTTATTCTGGTCAATTCGCAAAGCTTCAATGCCTTCGTTGATGGACGGCGTATTTTCATAAATACAGGCGCAATCATGCAGGCAGAAACGCCCAATGAAATCATTGGCGTGATCGCACACGAATCGGGACACCTTGCAGGCGGGCATCAGGAGCGTTTGCGTGAACAGCTCAGCCGCGCCCGCAACATGGCGATCATTGGTATGCTGCTTGGCGTTGGCGCCGGCGTTGCAGGCGCTGCGAGCGGCAGCGGCAACGCCGCGGGCGCTGGCGCTGGTATTGCTATGGGCTCAAGCGAAATAGCCATGCGCAGCGTACTCAACTATCAGCGCACGGAAGAAATGACCGCCGATCGTCTTGCCGTGAACTATCTCAATGCCACCGGTCAGTCGACCAAGGGCATGCTCGATACGTTCGAGCGTTTCGCATCGGCTCTGTCGCTTACGGGCACCCAGATCGACCAATATCGTATCAGCCACCCTCTCCCGCGTGAGCGAATTGCCAATCTGGAAGAGCTTGCACGAAAGAGCCCGTACTTCAACAAAACCGATTCTCCGGCCTTGCAAATGCGGCACGATATGGCGCGCGCGAAGATTGCTGCTTATTCGGGCAATATGGGCGCGCTGCAGCGCATGTTCCGCAGCAATCCCGGCGGACTACCTGCCCGCTATGGCAATGCCATCACAACATTCCTGAACGGCTCTGCCCGCTCTGCGCTGCCGAAATTTGATGCCTTGATCAAGGAACAGCCAAAAAACCCGTATTTCCAGGAAATGCGTGGCGAAGTCTTGCTGAAAGCCAATGATGCCGCGGGAGCGGCAAAGGCTTTCCAGAAGGCGGTTTCGCTCGATCCGCGCAAATCGCCGTTGCTGCGCATGAGCTATGGGCGTGCGCTCATGCTCACCGGTGCCAAGGCAAACATGCCGACGGCGATCAAGGAGATCAAGGCAGGTATAGCTTCCGATCCGGAGTTTCCGGGCGGATATGGTTATCTGGCGCAAGCATATGGCCAGCAAGGCGATATGGCGCTGGCCGACCTCGCCACTGCCGATATGAACTACTATTCTGGCAAGCTTCAGCAGGCCCAGATCTTCGCCATCCGCGCGCAAAAGCAGATGAAGCCCCGTTCGCCCGATTGGCTTCGCGCGCAGGACATCATTAATGCCAAGAAAAGCAAGTAAGGCCGTTTGCGCCTGATAGCGATATTAAGGACAGATTGGAATTTGGAATGAAGAACATAGTTTCCATAACAGTTGCCAGCGGCATTGTGGGCATCGCAGCTCTTGCAGCGGGTTATTATGCAGGCACTGCCCGGCAGGCTCCAGCTGCCGTGGAAAGCCCTGCTGCTTCCGCAGCCCCGGCAGCGATGAACCAGCAGGCCATTGAAAACGTCGTGCGCAACTATCTCATCCAGAATCCCGAACTGATGCTGGAAGTGCAAAGCGCGCTGGAAACCAAGCAGGCACACGCGGCGCAGGAACAGATCAAGCAGGTGCTGACTGCCAATCGCGCTGCCCTTTATGACCCCAAGCATGATGCAGTCTTCGGCAATCCGGACGGCGACGTGACGGTCTACGAGTTCTTTGATTACAATTGCGGGTATTGCAAGCGGGCACTGCCCGACATGGAAGCGATCCTGAAAACCGACAAGAATGTCCGTTTTGTCATGAAGGATTTCCCGATTCTTGGCCCGGATTCGGCCAAGGCGCATATCGTGGCACAGGCATTCAGAGCGCTGATGCCGGAAAAATATGCTGAATTCCACCAAGTACTGCTCGGCGCGCAGGAGCGTGCAACGGAAGATTCCGCCATCGCCGATGCCGTAAAGCTAGGCGCTGATGAAACACAGCTGCGCGAAAAGATGAAAGATCCGGCCATCACCGGCGCATTCCAGCAGACCTATCAGCTGGCGCAACAGCTCAACATTACCGGCACACCATCCTACATCATCGGCGATGAACTGGTTCCAGGTGCAATCGGCGTCGATGGTCTGGTTGAGAGAATCGCAGCAGCGCGCGCTGCAGCGAAAAAATAAGCTGATCGGCCATGGCTTGACTGATCACTTTTGTGAAACAGTTTATGCCGTGGCATCCAATGTTTATGTTGCGTGAAGAGAAATTGCCTTATCGGCTGCTTATTTTGCAAAGAATAGCGGGAAAAACCGGTTCGGCAAAACATCTGCAATGATTTAGAGGGTTTCGGCTTGCTTCCAAGCCCTCTATATGAAATGCGAAGTGTACCGAAATTTCGCGGTAACGCGTTATCAGTCGCGGACGGATATGGCAAAAACGGTTTTTGTTTTGAACGGCCCCAATCTCAACCTTCTCGGTAAACGAGAACCGGGGATATACGGTGTTGCAACGCTCGAGAATATCGAGGCGGACTGCAAGCGTGAGGCTGAACAACTCGGACTTGATGTCGATTTCCGTCAGTCCAATTACGAAGGCGATCTGGTGACCTGGATTCAGGAGGCTGGCGATAGAAACGCCTATGTCCTCATCAATCCAGCCGCTTACAGCCACACTTCGGTTGCTATTCATGATGCAATCCGCTCGGCCAAGGTAACGGTCGTGGAAGTGCATCTTTCGAACATTCATGCGCGTGAGGCTTTCCGGCATCACTCCTATGTATCCGCAGTCGCCAAAGGCGTTATTTGCGGCTTTGGCGCGGAAGGATATCTGCTCGGTCTGCGCGCACTTGCGGCAATTGCCAAAGAAGAAGAAAACAACGGGCAAAGCGTTAAAGGGGCCTGATATGTCCAGCAAAAATTCCGTCATCGACAAGGAAACGATCCGCGACCTGGCGGACATTCTCAATGAAACCGACCTGACCGATATCGAAGTCGAACATGGCGATCTGCGTATCCGCGTTTCGCGCAAGGTCACGGTTCAGGCCGCAGCAACCGTTATGCCAGCCGCAGCCCCTGTTGCTGTTGCTGCCGCGCCAGCTGCTGCAGCCGCCGAACCGACCAAGGCCGATCTGTCGAAGAACGCCGTTCCATCGCCGATGGTTGGCACTGCCTATCTCGCTCCGGCTCCGGGTGCTCGCAACTTCATCGAAGTCGGCGCACAGGTGAAGGAAGGTCAGACGCTTCTCATCATCGAAGCCATGAAGACCATGAACCAGATTCCGGCCCCGCGGGCTGGTACGGTCAAGGCCATCCTCATCGAAGACGCTCAGCCGGTTGAATTCGGTGAGCCGCTCGTCGTAATCGAATAAGACAACAGATTACGGCTTATTCAATGAACGGGCAGCAAAGCGCAATGTTTCAAAAGATACTCATAGCCAATCGTGGCGAAATCGCTCTTCGCGTGCTCAGGGCTTGTAAGGAACTGGGCATCAAGACCGTCGCCGTTCACTCCACGGCAGACGCCGACGCGATGCATGTGCGTCTGGCAGACGAAAGTGTCTGCATCGGGCCGCCGCCATCGCGCGACAGCTATCTGAACATCCATCAGATCGTTGCTGCTTGCGAGATCACGGGCGCTGACGCAATCCATCCGGGTTATGGCTTCCTGTCGGAGAACGCCAAGTTCGCGGAAATTCTTGAAGCGCACGGCATCACCTTCATTGGCCCCACCGCTTCGCATATCCGCATCATGGGCGACAAGATCGAAGCCAAGCGCACTGCAAAGCGCCTCGGCATTCCGGTTGTTCCTGGTTCTGACGGCGGTGTGACGGATGACGTCGAAGCCGCTCGCATCGCGAAGGAAATCGGTTATCCGGTCATCATCAAGGCTTCGGCCGGTGGTGGCGGACGCGGCATGAAGGTTGCCCGCACCGAAGAAGATCTTTCGGTAGCACTTGCAACCGCGCGGACCGAAGCTGGTGCAGCCTTTGGTGACGACGCGGTCTATATCGAGAAATATCTCGAAAAGCCGCGCCACATCGAAGTTCAGGTCATGGGCGACGGTGCCGGCAATGCCATCCATCTGGGCGAACGCGACTGCTCGTTGCAGCGCCGCCACCAGAAGGTTTGGGAAGAAGCCAATTCACCGGCGCTCAATGCAGAAGCACGCGACAAGATCGGCATGGTCTGCGCCAACGCCTGTGCGGAACTGGGCTATCGCGGTGCGGGAACGATCGAGTTCCTTTATGAAGACGGCGAATTCTATTTCATCGAAATGAATACGCGTCTTCAGGTGGAACATCCGATTACGGAAGCCATCACGGGTATCGATCTCGTTCACGAGCAGATTCGCGTTGCAGCTGGCCTCGGCCTGTCGGTAAAGCAGAAGGATATCCGCTTCTCCGGCCATGCCATCGAATGCCGTATCAACGCTGAAGACCCGCTGACTTTTGCGCCTTCGCCGGGCCTGATCACGCATTATCATACGCCGGGTGGCCTCGGCATCCGCGTGGATTCGGGCGTCTATTCCGGCTATCGCATTCCGCCTTACTACGACAGCCTTATCGGCAAGCTCATCGTGCATGGTCGCAATCGCGTCGAATGCATGATGCGTCTGCGCCGTGCGCTGGACGAGTTCGTGGTGGATGGTGTGAAAACCACCCTCCCGCTTTTCCAGGACTTGATTGCCAATCAGGATATCGCTAACGGCGATTACGACATTCATTGGCTTGAAAAGTATCTGGCCAAGAAAACCAAGAGCGAAAGCGCCTGACGAAAGTGACCGCAGGAGTGTCCCCGGACGACTATTCAATCGAACCGGAGTTACTCCTGCGGGCCTATGCCACGGGAATATTTCCCATGGCCGAAGAAGCCGACGATCCCGAAGTCTTTTGGGTTCGTCCCGAGAGGCGCGGTGTCATACCCCTTGATGGCTTCCACATGCCGAAAAGCCTCCAGAAGACCATCCGCCAGGGCCTTTTTGACATAAAGCTCGATAACGATTTTGATGGTGTGATCGAAGGTTGTGCCAGCGGAACCGGTGAACGCGCGCGCACATGGATCAATGGACCTATCCGCGAAGCCTATAAGAATCTGTTCGAGATAGGACATTGCCACACGGTCGAAGCCTGGCATGACGAACAGCTCGTCGGTGGACTTTATGGGGTAACGCTTGGGCGTGCCTTTTTCGGCGAGAGCATGTTCACACGCAAACGGGACGCGTCAAAGGTCTGTCTTGCCTATCTGGTCCAGCATCTGGTGAAGCAAGGCTTCGTGCTGCTCGACACGCAGTTCACCACACCGCATCTTGAAAGATTCGGCGCTGTGGAAGTTCCAAGGAAAAAATACGAGAAGCTGCTGGAAAACGCGCTGGATGGTATCGCGCGTTTCTAAGTAGCTGCGGTTAATTGCGCTGATCCGGCGGAGGCACTTCCGACTTCTGCTTGCAGTCCTTCAGCCAGACGTCATAGATCGGATGCTCGACAGCATTGAGACCCGGACTATCGGCAAACATCCAGCCGGTAAAAATACGGCGAATCTTTCGGTCAAGCGTGATCTCTTCGACTTCAACGAAACCATCGGTGCGTGGTGCTTCGTTCTCTGTGCGCGAATAACAAACTTTCGGCGTTACCTGAAGGGCGCCGAACTGAACTGTCTCATTGATATAGACGTCGAACGTCGTAATACGCCCGGTGATTTTATCGAGACCCGAGAACTCAGCAACTGGATTGGTGATGCGTTCGGCCATTGCTGCTTGAAAGCTGCTGGTGGTCGCAATGAGCGAAATCAAGGCAACCTGAACAGCCCTTTTTATCGGGTTTTTTCCGTTGCCAGCCGCGCCGTGAGATTGCTTCGTCAAAACGGAGATCCGCATCCAAAGGGTTTAAATTAAGCCGGAACAATTCCTAAGCATGAAATGTGACGATTCGTTGCCCAGTCGCAAGCCGCAATGCTGCCGCTGGTCTTAAGCGAGCCGTCTATCCTCAAACCTTTTCCGCTATAGCGTCAAAAGGCGGACACATAATAAATCCGGCGCGGATGAACGCGCCGGACAAAAATCAAAACCGATTATCAGTTGCCCGGTGTCCAGGCATCGTATTCGCCGGTCACGCGTGGACGTTCCGCAGGTTCCGTGCCCGGACGGGCAATGGCGCCTTTCGGACGATATGCCAGCGGAGAACCGGTCAGGTTCTGCAGATGCGGCTTCTGCCAGTCGCGCGGCTTGTAGTCTTCCTTGGTAGGCGGCGTGTCAACGCGATGATGCATCCAGCCATGCCAGCCGGGAGGAATAGCACTTGCTTCCGCATAGCCATTGAAGATTACCCAGCGACGTGTGCGACCTTCGGAGTCCTTGCCGCCCTGATAATAGATATTGCCGAACTCGTCTTCACCGACGCGCTCGCCCTTGCGCCACGTATGAAACCGCGTGCCGAGCGTCTGGCCGTTCCACCAGGTGAAAACTTGCGTAATAAATTTCTTCATGACCTATTCCAGATCCATTATTGCCACAGGTGACCGAAACCACCGGGTTTTCTTGCTTATGGCCCTATCGACCGGCCATGGCAAGGGTCAAGTTGCCGCTGTCACAAGAGTATGATGGGCCCAAAACGCCGCGCGCGTCAGGCTTTTATATTCTAGCATGCCTTGATCCTCAAACCGGATCCCACTTTGGGAAGACATGCTTTACATATTCCAGCTTTCAAGCGACTTTTCCATAACCAGTACCGGTTCCTTGCAATTGGGATCGCCCCAATCCTCGTTCCGGCCGACTTTGGTATAGCCCTTGCGCTCGTAGAAATTCACCGCCTTGGTGTTTCGTTCGATCACTTCAAGCTTCATCGTTCGAACATCAGGAAAAGCCATCTCGATTTCGGCGAGAAGCATCGTTCCAATGCCTTGAACCTGCGTGTCGGGACGAACATAAAGCTGATGCAGCGAAGCCTTGCCTGCTTCGGACTGGCTGGCAAAAGCCATTCCGTCGATGCCACCATTGCCGTTATCGGCGACAATGAACTCCGAATAAGGCTTCTTCAGATTGGCCTTCAGAACAGCGATGCCGTGCCACCGGGCGGTAACGGAATCCACCGTTTCCCGCCCGAGGATGTCGTCAAAGGTCGCGTGCCAGGTCGATACAAGCAGCTCATGCACTGCCTTGAGATCAGCCTCTGTCGCGCTTCTGACCCACATTACTCTTCAATCCCGAGCTTGGCCTTGACCAGTTCATTCACGGATTGCGGGTTGGCCTTCCCGCCCGTTGCCTTCATGACCTGACCAACGAACCAGCCAGCCAGCGTCGGCTTGGCTTTCGCCTGCTCAACCTTTTCCGGGTTGGCGGCAATGACATCGTCCACGGCCTTCTCGATGGCACCGGTGTCCGTAACCTGCTTCATGCCACGTTCTTCAACGAGCTTCTTCGGGTCACCGCCCTCATTCCAGACGATCTCGAAAAGATCCTTGGCGATCTTGCCGGAAATCGTGCCTTCCTTGATGAGATCGATGACTGCACCGAGCTGTTCCGGGCTGACCGGCGATTCCTCAATGTCCTTGCCCGCCTTGTTCAGCGCGCCGAGGAGATCGTTGATGACCCAGTTCGCTGCGGCCTTGCCGTCACGACCGGCAGCAACGGATTCATAATAATCAGCAATGGCCTTCTCGGTAACGAGAATCGATGCATCGTAGATCGAGATGCCCTGCTTCTCGACGAGGCGCTGCTTCTTGACGTCCGGCAGTTCCGGCAGATCTGCTGCCAGCGCATCCACGAATGCCTGGTCGAACTCGAGCGGCAGAAGGTCCGGATCAGGAAAATAGCGATAGTCATGCGCTTCTTCCTTGGAGCGCATGGACCGGGTTTCACCCTTTACCGGATCGAACAGACGCGTTTCCTGATCGATGGAGCCACCGTCCTCGAGAATAGCAATCTGGCGGCGAGCCTCATATTCAATCGCCTGACCGACGAAGCGGATCGAGTTGACGTTCTTGATTTCGCAACGCGTGCCGAATTCACCGCCCGGACGGCGCACGGAGACGTTTACGTCAGCGCGCATCGAGCCTTCGTCCATATTGCCGTCGCAAGTGCCGAGATAACGCACAATCGTGCGCAGCTTGGTCAGATAAGCGCGTGCTTCATCGGAGGAACGCAGGTCCGGCTTCGATACGATTTCCATCAACGCCACACCAGAACGGTTCAGGTCCACATAGGACATGGTCGGATGCTGGTCGTGCATGGACTTGCCCGCATCCTGTTCCAGATGCAGGCGCTCGATGCCGATTTCCACGTCTTCGAACTGGCCCTTATTGTCCGGGCCGACCGAAATCATGATCTTGCCTTCGCCAACGATAGGCTGCTTGAACTGCGAGATCTGGTAGCCCTGCGGCAGATCGGGATAGAAATAGTTCTTGCGGTCGAAAACCGACTTTAGATTGATCTGAGCATTGAGCCCGATTCCCGTGCGAACCGCCTGCTTGACGCATTCCAGATTGATGACCGGCAGCATGCCCGGCATGGCTGCATCAACCAGAGAAACATTCGAATTCGGCTCCGCGCCAAACGAAGTGGAAGCGCCGGAGAACAGCTTCGATTCTGACGTGACCTGCGCATGGACTTCCATGCCGATGACGACTTCCCAGTCGCCGGTCGCGCCGGAGATAAAGCGTTTGGGTTCAGGTATACGCGTATCGATTAGGGACATTACTGGCTCGACAATACTGTGATTGGGCTGAAACTGATTGTTGTATTGGCTAGAGCAAAGCCCCACCGGATGCAAGCTTTTCAGCCACCATTTCCATGATCGCAAAACGAAAAGGCCGCGCTATGCGCGGCCTCTCCGAATTCATGCTGGAAGTGAAGATCAAGCCTCTTCGGACTTGCCTTCGTCGGCCTTCTTCTTAGGAGCGGCCTTCTTCTTGGGAGCAGCCTTCTTGGCAGGCTTTGCTTCCGAAGCTGCATCTTCGTCTTCAGCCGTCAGCTCTTCCTTCGAGACCTTCTTGTCGGTCACGTTGATGTTGGCGAGCAGATGGTCAACGACCTTTTCTTCAAAGATCGGGGCGCGAAGGTTGGCAACGGCATCCGGCGTCTTGCGCAGGAATTCGTAGATTTCCTTTTCCTGGCCCGGATAGCGACGAACCTGATCGTAAACAGCGCGCTGCAGTTCTTCTTCAGAAACTTCAACGCCAGCCTTTTCGCCGATTTCCGACAGAACCAGACCGAGGCGTACGCGACGCTCAGCGAGCTTGCGATATTCTTCGCGAGCAGCTTCTTCGGTGGTTTCTTCGTCTTCGAACGTGCGGCCAGCCTGCTGCAGGTCGAAGTTGATCTGCTGCCAGATGTTGTTGAATTCAGCGTCAACAAGCTTCTGCGGCGTTGCGAACTGGTAGTCGCCGTCCAGAGCATCGAGAATCTGACGCTTTACCTTCTGGCGGGTGATCTGGCCGTACTGGCTTTCGATCTGTTCGCGAACAACCTGACGCAGACGCTCAAGCGATTCGATGCCGAGCTTCTTTGCAGTTTCATCATCGAGAACGAGTTCGTTCGGCTTGGCAACTTCCTTGACGGTAATGTCGAAGGTAGCTTCCTTGCCAGCCAGATGGGCAGCGCCGTATTCAGCCGGGAACGTCACAGTGATGACCTTCTCGTCGCCAGCCTTGACACCAACGAGCTGCTCTTCGAAGCCCGGAATGAACTGGCCCGAACCGAGAACGAGCTGCGCATCGTTGTCCGCGCCGCCTTCGAACGGCTCGCCGTCGAGCTTGCCCAGATAGTCGATCGTGACGCGATCTTCGTTTTCGGCCTTGCCCTTCTTGGTTTCGAAGGCGCGGGTCGACGAAGCGATGCGCTTGACCTGATCGTCAACTTCCTCATCGGAAATATCGACGACTTCACGGGTAACGGCGATCTTCGAGAAGTCCTTGACTTCAATTGCCGGCAGAACTTCGTAGTTCAGCGAGAAAACGAAATCGGCCTTGCCGTCGAGAACCTGTTCGGCCTCTTTTTCGTCTTCCGACATGATGACTTCAGGCTGAGTAGCCGACTTTTCGTTGCGTTCAGCGAGAAGCGAACGCGACGAGTCGTTGAGGATTTCGTTGACGATTTCCGCCATGAAGGACTTGCCGTACATCTTGCGGAGGTGAGCCGCAGGCACCTTGCCCGGACGGAAGCCGTTGATCTTGGCGCGGTCACGCGCAGTTTCCAGCCGCTCTGCGAGCTTGGCTTCGAGGTCCTTGGCCGGAACCACGACTTTGATCTCGCGCTTCAGCCCTTCATTGAGCGTTTCGGTAACCTGCATGTTCAAACCTTCACTTCTTGTCATTGTCCCGCCGTCACCGGCTTGTTTGCCTTGTCGCGGGAGAGAAATTCTTTTGCCTTATGGCAGTTGGTGCGGATGGAGGGACTCGAACCCCCACGGTCTCCCGCCAGAACCTAAATCTGGTGCGTCTACCAATTTCGCCACATCCGCTTCTGAACCGAAGCACATTCCTCAGAACGCACCATTATTCGTCTCAGATATTGAACCGCCCCTCGAAAGCGCGCGTCTCTATATCATCCAATTTTCCCGGTTCAAAGGAAAAAAGCCGCCTTCCTTGCATAGATTTACAAGGTTCGATCAGGCTGAGCTCTTCCTACCCTTTCCGTCTCTATATAGCGATCCTGTCGCATCAGCCAACCCTTTTGAAACGGGGCGTGATGACAGGATCAATAAAGAGGCTCCTGATAAAGCTGCCGGCCGTCTTCCTGCAGGGCTTTGATGACCGGCGTTCCGTTCGGATCGACCGCCACAACGGCAGTAATCCGCCGCTCGCGCTGACTGTCTTCAATCGCACGTCCCTGCCCCTCGGGTACATAATACCGTTCGATGCCAAAATTGAGACGAATATTCGATTCCGCATCATCGGATATAGAATAAGCAGCCTCGCCCCGAATCTGCTCCTCACCGGAGGTAAGGTCTGAAAGCGGAACGAATGACGCGCGTGAAAACCGCGCTATCCCGTTTGTATCGGGCTTCACGGCCACATAGACAGTTCGTGAACCGGCAGGACGCTCGCCCTGAATATCCTTTCGGGACAGACTGGAAATCTCGTACCCCAGAACGACATAGTCGCCACGCATCAGATCGCGCGGGTCGAAAGGCTCCGTCTGTAGCGTCACTTCCGCACCCGAACGCAGGACAGAGGCGCGCTTTTCTATGCCTGCATAAAGAATGCCGGTTTGCAGCAGGGCGGTGATGGTAGCCCCAACATAGAGCCATTTGGGCCGAATAGTCATAGGCGGGCCTCCACGCTGCTTTTCCTTCCGAACCGGTTCTCCATGCGTCGCACAAGAGCAGCCAGCAGCAGCACGAGAATGCCCGCAGTCAGGAAGAAGCCGGATGTTCCGATCATGGTGCCAACCGTCTCGAAAGCCAGATAGAGAACCTGGATCGAGAATGCGGCATAGGCGATGGAACGCAGGCCGCCATTATTTCGACCGGCAACAGCAATCGCCCCGATCGCGAGCGCCAGTATGAAGATGCTATATAATATGTCCCTATCCAGATTTGCGGTAACGCTGGAATAGGAGAACATCTGGTTGATCTGAAGCGTGACAAGCGCCAACAGCGCGAGAGCCAGCCCGTATGCCGCGAGCGGATGAGCGAAGCGGGTCAGTCTCTGCACCGTATCATGGGCAAAACCGTCAGCCAGTATCAGACCGATTCCCACGACCAGCATAAGCACCAGCACCGTATTGCTCTCATGCTCCGCATAGACGAGCAAAGCCCAGCCAATGGAGAACATTGCCCACAGATGGGCTGCATGTCGCGAGCGCGTGAACAAGGCCGCTGCAGCGCCGAACAGCAAAAGCAGCGGTCCGATCCAGCGATAGGTCACGTCATCATAGGACGACGTATCAAAAACGTAGGTCGAAAGATAAAAGCAGGCGACACCGGCGCCGAAAGCCGCCAGCACCGGCGCGCGTAGAAGAAAAGCCGAAACCAGAACGCCTACGGACCAATAGATTGCGGCGGAATGGATGTCGCCGGACAAATGATACATTTGCCCCACAAGCGCCAGCCCTGCCCCGAACGATGCAGCACCCACAATATAGAGCGTAGCCGGAAACAGCTTGTCACCACGAGACTGCCGCCAAGCTCCACCGAGATAACTCACCCAAATAAGAACGAATATGAGGCCGATGCGCATGAGGCGCGGCATTTCCTGCCAGTTCGCGGCAACCAGCATGATAACGGCTGCGCCGAGAAGCAGCCCGCCAAGCGTGGCCAGAACGGAACCAAGGCTGAAGACCGAAGCGCGCTTTTCAAGGTCGGCATTCAGTTTCGATGCTGTTTCCGCATCGATCAGACCGTCCCGCTGCCATCTCTCGATCAGGCGTTCAACAGAAATGGAAAATGACAAATTAGCTCCTGGTCATTCTGTCAGTTGTTGCTGTCGCAACCGTAAGCGTTTGAGAACATATAGGAAACTGCGCTGCCGGCAAAGAGTGGATCAAATCGCTTTGCGGCAATTTTGTGCCATACCAGTCTAATCGATTTAACGTGTCGTGCAGAACCCGCAGAGCAGCTATGCAAACTCGGGTCTGCAACCTGCGAAAACAATAGCTTATATCATGGGCAACAAACGAGATGAATTGAACAGAACTCCAGTTCCTCAACGATGAAGGAATAGCACGATGAACCTCCTCCGCTCTTACAACAACTGGCGCCGTTACCGCGACACCGTCAATGAACTCAGCCAGCTCTCCACCCGTGAGCTGAACGATCTTGGCATCTCCCGCGCGGACATTCCGTTCGTGGCTCGCCAGACCAAGGCCCGTTAATTAACGAGCCTCACAGTTTCTCCCGATAGGGGTTTCTCCAAGTCTGGATCCTCCTCCCACCAGACTTGGTTCATCGCAGAACCATCCTCCTCCCAGGTTTTGCGATAACAAGACCGGTTCTCCTCCTCCCAATGCCGGTCTTACGATAATGGCATCCGTCGCTCCTCCTCCCACGACGGATGCCATTTCTTTTTGCGGCTCGATTCCCATCCTTAGCGAGCCTTCTCCATTGAAGGCGTTCAGCAAAGGCGATAAGGGAATGGCCCATGTCAAACACATCCGATCTTTCTCCCGTTCACGTCGTCGGCGGCGGTCTTGCCGGTTCTGAAGCTGCATGGCAGCTCGCGCAGGCGGGCGTGCCCGTCATACTGCACGAAATGCGCCCCGTACGCGGCACCGACGCCCACAAGACCGAGCAACTGGCCGAGCTTGTCTGTTCCAACTCTTTCCGCTCGGATGATGCCGAAACCAATGCCGTCGGCGTTCTTCATGCCGAAATGCGCCTTGCCGGATCGCTCATCATGGCGTGCGCCGATGCACATCAAGTTCCCGCAGGTGGTGCGCTGGCTGTCGACCGCGAAGGCTTTTCGCAGGCCGTCACTGCCAAGCTTGAAGCCCATCCGCTGATTACAATCGTTCGGGAAGAAATCACCGGCCTGCCGCCAGAGGAGTGGGGAACGAGCATTGTTGCCACCGGGCCCCTGACCGCGCCTTCACTGGCTGAGGCCATTCAGGCGCAAACAGGAGCGGATGCTTTGGCCTTCTTCGATGCCATTGCTCCAATTATCCATTTTGATTCGATCAATATGGATGTCTGCTGGTTCCAGTCGCGCTATGACAAGGTTGGCCCCGGCGGCACCGGAAAAGACTACATCAACTGCCCCATGGACAAGGAGCAGTATGAGGCGTTCGTGGCCGCATTGGTCGAAGGCGACAAGACCGACTTCAAGGAATGGGAAGGAACACCCTATTTCGACGGCTGCCTGCCGATCGAGGTGATGGCTGAACGCGGGCCGGAAACCTTGCGTCATGGGCCGATGAAGCCGATGGGCCTTACCAACGCCCATAATCCGACTGTGAAGGCTTATGCCGTCGTGCAGCTCCGTCAGGACAATGCGCTCGGCACGCTCTACAACATGGTCGGTTTCCAGACGAAGCTGAAATACGGCTCGCAGACCGGCATCTTCAAGATGATTCCGGGTCTGGAAAATGCGGAATTCGCCCGCCTCGGCGGTCTTCACCGCAACACCTATCTGAATTCTCCCGTGCTGCTCGATGGTACGCTTCGCCTGAAATCACGCGAAACACTGCGCTTTGCCGGTCAGGTGACGGGCTGTGAAGGCTATGTCGAATCGTCAGCCATTGGATTGCTGGCAGGTCGTTTCACTGCGGCAGAAAAGCTGGGGCAGACGTTGACGCCACCTCCCGGAACAACCGCATTCGGCGCGCTGCTCGGTCATATTACGGGCGGACATATCGTTTCCGACGACGAGCCCGGAAAACGCTCGTTCCAGCCCATGAATGTGAATTTCGGCCTGTTCCCGCCCGTCGATGTTCCAAAGCCGGAAGGCAAGCGTCTGCGCGGCAAGGAAAAGACTATCGCCAAGAAACGTGCGCTTTCCGCTCGCGCTCTGGCCGATTGCCGAAAATGGCTGGGCTTGGGGCTGGACTTGGAGCTGGGCTCGGGACTAGGACCGGCTGAGTGATATTGCGATGGGCTTCGGTTCGAAGTGGACTGAAGCCCATCGGTTCCGGCTACTCAGAAGTTGGCTCTGAACATGAGCCATTGCTTCCGGATGGCTGAAATGTCCGCCACCTTTTCCGCAGCCTGTGCGCCCAGGCGTTCGATTGCTCGCAGATAGGCCGGAACAAGCGCCAAAGGCAGAAACGCTGGAACAAGGCTCTTCGGCAGCTGTGACTTGTTCTTCTCGAAAATCGCCAGATGTTCACGCGCGAAAGCCAGCATGATGCTGATCATGCGCTCGACAGCAGCCTTGTCTTCGCCAGCAATGAAAGTCTCGCGGGTCACACCGACTGCCTGCAACATATCGGCAGGCACATAGAGCTGCCCACGCCGCCGGTGAATAGGCATAAGGCGAAGCAAGCCGGTTACGGCCTGTGCCACGCCAGCATGGCCGGTTATTTCCGTCTGTGCCTGCGCGGCATCCCTGTCCAATATAAAGCCGGCTAACTGGATGATTGCCGATGCGGTTTCCCCGCAATAACCTTCCAGATCATTGCGGCTGGGCATCGGATCGTCATAAAGATCGAAGATGCGCGCTTCGCAATAATTGTCGAAAGCAGTTCGAGGCAGCTCATATTTTTCAATGGTGTTGATCAGCGCTGCGGCAACGGGATGTGCTTCCGCACTACCCCTCGCCTCGCCGTTGATGAGATCGCGCCACCATTGCAGCCGGACTTCGCCCGGCAGCGGTTCGTGAACCAAATCACGGATACGCGCAACTTCCGCATTAAACGCATACAACGCAGCCAGACCGCCGCGACGATCCTCCGGCGCATAAAGCACTGACAGATAGCGGTCCCGGTCAGCTTGGCGAAGCAATGCCAGGCAATGTGCCTCATTCTCGTTCATGATGTCAGTCTACAGCAATCAACGCCGCTGCGACCGCACGATCTTCGGCCAGAAGCACATTATAGGTGCGAACGGCGGCACCTGTACTCATCGGATCGGAAGAAATGCGGTGTTCGCGCAGGATAGCGCGCACATCTTCTGGAATACGGCGCAGATCCATGCCCGTGCCTACCAGCAGAATTTCAATATCGGATGCCTGCTCAAGGATCATCTTGAGATCGGCTTTGGCCAGTATCGGCGGCGTCGCAGGTTCCCAGCCATGAATGCCGGAAGGCAGGCAAAGAATGGAACCGCGATGCGACATTTCGGCAAAGCGGAATCCACCGTCGCCATAGGCGTCAATGGGAGCACGGCCCGGAAAATGGGCCTCGCGTATCTCTATCCCTTTGGCCATTTTCAGCTTTCCAAATTCAGCGATTGTGCCAGTTCATCATCCATTTGATCGCTGGATTCATCCGGCCCACGCGGCTTGAGGCCGAACTGAACCAACAATGGAGCGGCGATGAAGATCGATGAATAGCTCGCAACAATGATACCGACGCTCAGTGCCAGTGCAAAGCTGCGGATATCCGCGCCACCGAAGGCATAGAGCGGAATATGCGCGAGAAAGGTCACAAAGGACGTCAGCAAGGTACGCGACAGCGTCTGGTTGATTGAGGCATCAATGATGGCAGGCAGTGGCGCGCTTTTATAGACGCGCAGGTTCTCACGCACGCGGTCGTAGATCACCACCGTATCGTTCAGCGAATAGCCGATGATCGTCAGGATTGCCGCGACGCTCCACAAATTGAACTCCATGCGGAAGACAATGAACATGCCCGCGAGGATGATGACGTCGTGCAAGGTTGAAAGCACCGCACCAAGCGCGAGCTGCCAGCGGAACCGGACCCATACGTAAATGAAGATACCGATCAGCGACAGAATGACCGCCAGAACTCCAGCGCGCGAAAGCTGTTCCGAAACAGTCGGCCCGACGACTTCAACGCGCTGGAATGAGTAGTCCTGCTCGAACTCTCCGCGCAATTTCACCGCGACGGTTTGTTCGGCATCGTCGCCGACTTCCTGACTGCCGATAATAACAAGGGCAGAGCGCGGAGACTTTGCCGGCAGAACGCGGGCGCTGTCGATATTGAGTTCGGTAAGACGTTCGGTGATGTCTTCAATATTGGCGTCACCGCTGCGGGCCTGCAGTTCAACCATCGAACCGCCACGGAAATCAATGCCGTAGTTGAAGCCGATATTGACGAACAGCGCGACCACGATAGCGCAGGCCAGCACCGAGATGCCGAGCGTCACGAACTGCAGACGCATGAACGGAATGTGCGTTACAGTCGGAACCAGTTTCAGACGACGCTTCGGCACTTCCTTCGGTTTGGCTGTGCGCACCCACTGCGCGATCAGCAAGCGGGTGAAGGTGAGCGTCGTGAAGAGCGTGGTGCCGATGCCGACCGCGACCGTCAGCGCGAAGCCATGAACCGTTCCCGACCCGAGCAGGAACAGAACGAGCGCTGCAATAAGTGTGGTGAGGTTTGCGTCGATGATGGTCGAGAGTGCGCGATAGAAGCCGGATTCCATCGCCTGGACAACGGAATAGCCCTTGCGGCGATCTTCGCGCACACGTTCATAAATCAGGATGTGGGCGTCAACGGCCAAACCTATGGTCAGTACCAGACCGGCAATGCTGGCGAGACTGATCGAAGCGCCGATCAGCGAGAGTATGGCTGTCAGAATGATGATGTTGACGGCCAGTGCGACCATGGCGATCACACCGAGGATACCGTAGGACAAGACCATGAACAGGCCGACGAGCAGTGCCGCAAGCAAGGCTGCCAGTGCGGCCGCGCTGGCATAGTCCTCGCCCAGAGCCGACGCAATCGTGCGTTCTTCCAGAACCGTTACATCTTGCGGCAGCGCGCCGGAACGCAGCACAACGGCCATATTGTTGGCTGCCTGAAGATCGAAAGCGCCTGAAATCTGCAGCTCATTCGTATCGAGCTTCTCATCAACGGCGGGCGCGGAAACGATCTGATTGTCGACGACGATAGCAAAGCTACCACCAACCAGGTGCGATGTTGCTTCGGCAAGATTTTTGCGGCCTGCATCGTCCAATGTCAGCGTGATGACAGGCTCACTATCGTCATCCGACAGCGTCGCCTTGGCATCCGTCACATTGGCGCCAGTCAGGATCGGCTGTTTCTTGACGAGGTAGCCGACAGGCGGATCGTCATAGGAATAGATGATTTCACTGTCAGCGGGCGGCGTGCCGCGAATGGCATCATCCGGCGACATGGTGCTGTCAACAGCACGGAAAGAGAAATTTCCACGAACGCTGAGAATGTCTTTCAGAAGCTGCGCGTCATAGACACCGGGAACTTCAACCCGAATCTGATTGCGGTTTTCCTCTTCGACGAGAGGTTTGCCATAACCAAGCTCCTCCAGACGCTGCCGCATGATATTTGCGGTGCGCTCGAGCTCCCCTCGTCCGGGATTCTGCACCTGCAGGACCAGACGTGAGCCGCCGGAGAGATCGAGCCCAAGAGCGATCTGCTGCTTCGGCAGGAAATTTGGCAGTTTTGCCAGCGTTTCACGCGAGAAAAAGTTAGGGGATGCGATGATGAAACTCACGAGAACCGCGAGCCAGATCAGGGCAGATTTCCAGCGTGAAAAATAGAGCATAGAGCAGCAATTCCGTATCAGCTTGGATAGAGCATGCCGGAGTTCACTTGTTGCGAACCGCTCTCCGGCGTCGTGGCATGCGCATCGTATGTTAGCGCTTACCTAATAATGCGCAGGCCCCGGTTATGGAAATCTTACCGGGGCCTGCATGTTGTAAAAAGAATTACTTGTTCTTGTTGTCGGCGACGGGCTCGCCCTTGACGCGAACATCCATCAGCGTGCTGCGCATAACGCGGATGCGCACACCTTCAGCGATTTCGACTTCAAGTTCGTTGTCGTCAACAACCTTCTGAACCTTGCCGACAATGCCGCCGCCGGTCACGACGGTATCGCCACGACGAACCTGGGTCAGCATTTCCTGACGCTTCTTCATCTGGGTCCGCTGCGGGCGGATGATAAGGAAGTACATGATCACGAAGATCAGGATGAACGGCAGAATGCTCATGAGCATATCTGGTCCAACAGCGCCGCCGGATGCCTGAGCGAAAGCCGGTGTTACGAACATTAGGAACTCCTCTGAAGTCTCGAAGACAAATTATTATCGGCATTACAATGGTTAGCGCGCCAAATGCAACCGGCGATGATCCCGCCTGCGCCAAGGTCGCACACTTTTCGCCTCCGCTGTGACATGTTAGGTTCTGTTGGGGATTAGGTTTCGGGCGTGGCGTGAGCCGGATTTTATTCCTGAACAGGAGAACAGACCGCTGTGGAGTAATTCTCCACAAGGGATGTTCGACGCATTCAGGAGGAAAATCTGCCACGTCGCTTCGCGATATGATGAAAATGGTCCAGCTTTGCGTCGCAAAACCTTGATGGAGAACCACTCCACCCTCGGTTTTGCTCCTAAATCTGTGCCATTTTCATTCATACCACGCTCCAAAACTAATCCCCAACAGACCCTAGCCCTTAGCCCTATCATCAGGGACATGAAATGACGACCGAAGACATACTCAGCCAGAAACTGGACCGTTTGATCGCCGCTCTGGAACGCATTGCGCCGCCGGAAGCCAAAACACCCGATCTTGATGCCGCAGACTGCTTTGTCTGGGCTCCCGAACGACTGACCCTGGATCCGGTCAAGCGCGTCAACCGAGTGGATATCGCACTGATCCGTGGCGTAGATTTGGTACGTGATCAGCTCGTGGACAATACCCGGCGCTTCGCAAAAGGATTTCCGGCAAACAATGTTCTACTCTGGGGTGCGCGCGGCATGGGCAAATCCTCGCTCGTCAAGGCTGCACAGGCAAGTGTGAACGCTGAAATGGCGGATCGCGCTCCGCTCAAGCTGATCGAAATTCATCGCGAGGATATCGATAGCCTTCCGACATTGATGAACCTCATCAAGGATACGGACTATCGCTTCATCCTGTTTTGCGACGACCTTTCCTTCGATCATGACGATACGTCCTATAAATCGCTCAAGGCCGCGCTTGAAGGCGGCGTAGAAGGTCGCCCCGGCAATGTGATCTTTTATGCAACCTCGAACCGGCGCCACCTGATGCCGCGCGACATGATCGACAACGAGCGCTCGACGGCGATCAATCCTTCGGAAGCGATTGAGGAAAAGGTATCGCTGTCGGACCGTTTCGGCCTCTGGCTCGGCTTCCACAAATGCAGCCAGGACGATTATCTCGCGATGGTCGATGGCTATGCGGCCCATTTTAAGCTGGCTTACGATCCGGTCAAGATGCATGCCGAAGCGCTGGAATGGTCCACCACGCGCGGAAACCGTTCGGGGCGCGTTGCCTGGCAATATATCCAGGATCTGGCAGGTCGCCTCGGAATTGCAATGTAAAGAAGACGGAACCAACCAAAAAAAGAAAGGCGGGCTTTTGGCCCGCCTTCTTTCATTATTAGATTTTGATCACGATTCCAGATACTTGGAAGGATTGACCGGGGCCGAATTTTTGCGCACTTCGAAATGCAGCTTCGGGGATTTCGCGTTGCCACTCATGCCCGATTTTGCAACTTCTTCGCCACGGCGAACCTTCTGTCCGCGCTGAACCAGTATCTGGCTGTTGTGACCGTAGACGGTGACGAGGCCATTGTCGTGGCGGATCAGAACGGTCTGTCCGAACTCCTTGAGACCGTCACCGGCATAGATGACGACGCCGTTCTCAGCAGCTTTCACCGATGTGCCTTCCGGAACCATGATGTCGATACCGTCGCTTACCGATGTACCGTCACGCTGGCCGAAGCTTGCGAGAATACGGCCGCGTACCGGCCAGCGCATCTGTGAAATACCGGTGGAAGAAGGCGCTGCCGCCTGATCCTTTTCGGCATCTTCGATCACTTTGTTGCTCGCCTGTGGCGGCGTGTAAGGCTTCACATCGGCGTTGGCGGCTGGTGCGGCAGCCTTGGCCGGGTTTTCCGGAGGCTGTGAAACCGCTGCGACCTGCGTTGCATTGCCCGCTGCAGCAGAAGGAATGACGAGCGCCTGTCCGACGCGGATAGCGCCGTTAGACAGACCGTTTGCCTTCTTCAACTGCTCGACAGGAACATTGTGCTTCTGCGCGATGGAGAAGAGCGAATCACCGCTCTTAACCGTGTAGGTGCCGTTCGGCGCCGGCGGCGTCGTAGCATTTGCGCCTGCCGAAGCCATATCGTTCGCCGAAGGCTTCTTGCCGTTGACGGCAGGCGCCTGCGGGACAACCGCGATATTATTATCCGTTGGCCGGGGCATGGCTGGGTTCGTCGGAAGCTGCCCGAGAACCTTTTCCTGCGCACCATTTACGGTGTTGCGCGTAGATGTTGCTGCGCTGGCGACTTTGGTTTCTGCTGCATTGACCGTGTTGTTCACACGGTTTGCGGCCATGTCCTGCGCCTGCCCGACCTGATTCTGAATGTTATTGGATGCCGCTGCGACCGGAGCCTGAACCGACTGCCGTGCCGCCGCGACCGGTGCTGCCATCGGCGCCGAAGAAACCGGAGGCAATGAATTGCGCTGAACGGAACCGCTCGATGCGGGAGCCACGGGAGCCGCAGATGCATAAAGATCGCCAGCCGGCTGCTGTGCGACACGCTGACTGGACGTAGAGCCCGTACTGATACCATCAGTGAAGCGCATCGTATCGGCACTGCACCCGGCACCAAAACCGGCAATCAGAACGATCGCGACATTCCGCAGGAGACGTTCAGACGTGTGCTGCAAAATTTGTAAACGCATGTTCAACTCGCCCATACTCGAAACTCAGTAAGGTGATTAAAACGCGTTAATGTTACTCTCTGGTTAAGAACGGCAAATCTTCGAAAAAAGATTCACCAATTAAATACCATAAGCGCACAAAACGACCGAAAGCCCTCCCTGGCACTGCCAAAGAGAGCCTGATAGCCATCATTTTGACGAATCGATACGCGCTCCGTTCACAGAACGGACGAAACGCCCTCGATGAAAGGCTGATAGCGGACCACCATCAGGTCCTCCTGCTCGAATCGGCTGCCGACCTTGGCGATACGTGTCATGATCTGTCGACCATCTCCCGGACCGATCGGAGCGATCAGCACGCCATGCGTTGCCAGAAGATCAACGAAATGACGCGGCACTTCGTCGAAGGCAAGCCAGATCAGGATGCGGTCAAAAGGGCCACCCGGCATTCCATGGCGACCATCGGCATGTTTGACCATGATGTTTTCGCGCTTAAGCGACACGAATTGCTGCAAGGCGTGGTCGCAGAGCTTGCGATAACGTTCGACCGTCGTGACACGACCGGCGAGCGAAGACATAACAGCAGCCGTGAAACCGGAGCCGGTTCCGATCTCCAGCACACGATGGCCGGGTTCCAGCTTAAGCGCGGCGATGGCGCGAGCCTGATCATCAATGCCCTCCATGTACTCGCCGCAGTCGAGCGGCGCAGTACGGGAGCTGTAGGAAAGATGAGACCATGACGACGCGAGAAAGCTCTGGCGTGGTGTGGACTCGATGGCTGCAAAAAGGCGCGGATCGTCAATCCCGTACCCGCGCATTCGCATAACGAAGGATGCGAATCCTTCTCTGTCCGAAAGCCGTGGGCGCTCAGACGCTGCCTGCCTCATGCTTCAACCCCCAAGCTCTGCAACCCCAAGTGCTGCGCTCAATTCTGCCCGAACCTTATGCGCGGTCAGATCGAGGTGCAACGGGGTTACAGAAATGCAATCGGAACGAATGGCTGCAATGTCGCTGTCATCCGCAACCGGCGCCTTGCCCCGACCAAAATGCAACCAGAAATACGGGAAGCCACGCCCGTCGCGACGTTCGTCGAGGCGGGCATCATGGCTGAGCTTGCCTTGAGCTGTGACGCGCGTTCCCTTGACTTCATCCGCACCGCAGTTCGGGAAGTTAAGATTCAACAGGACGCCTTCCGGCCATCCTGCCTCCATCAGCTTTTTTATAAGATCAGGCGCGTGCGTTTCCGCCGTTTCCCACGGCACGATGCGGCGATCGCCTTCATATTCATATTCCTGCGACAGCGCGATAGACCGCACACCGAGCAACGTGCCCTCCATGGCGCCGGCAACTGTACCCGAATAGGTGACATCGTCGGCAATATTCGCGCCGGAGTTCACGCCCGAAAGAATGAGATCGGGCGCACCCGGCAGAACGTGGCGCACACCCATGATGACGCAATCGGTCGGCGTGCCGCGCAATGCGAAATGACGATCATCGATCTGGCGAAGGCGAAGCGGTTCCGACAGCGTCAGCGAATGCGCGAGGCCGCTCTGGTCGGTTTCCGGAGCGACAACCCAGACATCGTCGGAGAGCTTGCGTGCGATCCGCTCCAGAACTGCGAGGCCTTCAGCGTGGATACCATCATCGTTCGTCAGCAGAATTCGCACGTCGTCACTCCTTCATTTATCAATAAATGTGATTCACGCAGCTTTCTCTATCCGCGTGAGGCCGCCCATGTATGGCTGCAATGCTTCAGGAATATGAATGCTGCCATCTTCTTCCTGATAATTTTCCATGACGGCGATCAACGCGCGTCCGACGGCGACACCCGAACCGTTCAGCGTATGCACGAAACGGGTCGACTTCTCGCCTTCCGGACGATAGCGGGCATTCATGCGACGGCCCTGGAAATCACCGCAGACCGAGCAGCTGGAAATTTCGCGATAAGTGTTCTGGCCGGGCAGCCATACTTCAATATCGTAGGTCTTCTGTGCGCCGAAGCCCATATCGCCGGTGCAGAGCACGACGGTGCGGAACGGCAGGCCAAGGCGCTTCAACACTTCTTCTGCACAGGCGGTCATGCGCTCATGCTCTTCAACCGAGCTGTCGGCATCGGTGATCGACACCATTTCCACTTTCAGGAACTGGTGCTGGCGCAGCATGCCACGCGTGTCGCGACCGGCAGAACCTGCTTCCGAACGGAAGCATGGGGTCAGCGCCGTATAGCGCTGGGGAAGCGACTTGGTATCGACGATTTCATCGGCAACCAGATTGGTCAGCGGGACTTCGGCGGTTGGAATCAGCCAGCGACCATCCGTCGTGCGGAACAGATCTTCCGAAAATTTCGGCAGCTGGCCCGTGCCATAGACAGCTTCATCGCGCACCATCAACGGCGGCATCGTTTCGGTATAGTCGTGTTCCATCGTGTGCAGGTCGAGCATGAACTGGCCAAGCGCACGTTCGAGACGCGCAAGCGGCCCCTTCAACACGGTAAAGCGCGAACCTGCGAGCTTTGCAGCGCGTTCAAAATCCATGTAACCGAGCGCCTCACCCAACTCGAAATGTTCTTTCGGCTGAAAGGCAAAGTTTCGCTGGTTGCCGACGCGACGAACTTCGACATTGTCGCTTTCGTCCTTGCCGAGTGGCACGTCTTCGAGCGGAATATTGGGAATGGTCGACAGAGCGTCGTTCAGTTCCTTGGTCAGGCGACGCTCTTCGTCCTCAGCCTGCGCAAGAAAATCCTTCAACTCCGCAACTTCGGCCTTCAGCTTGTCAGCCGTCGCCGCGTCCTTCGCAGCCATGGCCTTGCCGATTTCCTTCGAAGCGGCATTGCGGCGCTCCTGCGCAGCCTGAACCTTGCCGACATATTCGCGGCGTTTTTCGTCCAGCGCCATCAATTCGGACGACAGCGACTGAGCCCCACGCTTGGCGAGCGCTTTGTCGAGGGTTTCAGGGTTTTCGCGAATCCATTTGATGTCGAGCATGGGAAAAGCCGTTTCGTGAAATTGAACAGAAGCGAGGCCGCACAACCTGCGACCTCACAGAATCATAGTGACAAATCAGGACGATGAAGCGTTGTTTTCAGCGTCGGAAGCTTCCTGCGCCTCATCCCGCTTCTTCTCGATCATGCGAGCCACGATGATTGAAATCTCGTAGAGAAGGATTGTTGGCAAGGCAAGGCCGATCTGGCTCGCCGGATCGGGCGGGGTCAGGACCGCTGCAACGACGAAAGCAATGACAATTGCATATTTGCGCTTGTCCTTCAGGCCAGCCGACGTCACCAGTCCGACACGGGCCATCAGGCTCGTTACCACCGGCAGCTGGAAGACCAGACCGAACGCAAAGATGAGCGTCATGATAAGGCTCAGATATTCCGATACCTTCGGCAGGAGAGAAATCTGCACTTCACCGGCGCCGCCAGTCTGCTGCATTGCGAGGAAGAACCACATCACCATCGGCGTGAAGAAGAAGTAGACGAGCGCGCCGCCTGTCAAAAACAGGATCGGCGATGCAATCAGGAACGGCAGAAACGCCATGCGCTCATGCTTGTAGAGGCCGGGCGCCACAAACTTGTAAATCTGTGCTGCAATGATCGGAAATGCCAGCACGATGCCGCCGAACATGGCCACCTTCACCTGTGTGAAGAAGAATTCCTGCGGCGCGGTATAGATCAGTTCCGCTTTCGAGCGATCCATGCCCGCCCAGTCGAGCGCCCATTGATAAGGCACGACAAGCAGGTTGAAGAGCTGTTTGGCAAAAGCGAAACAGAAAATAAATGCCACGAAAAATGCCAGAATTGCCCAGATCAGGCGGCGGCGCAGCTCGATCAGGTGCTCAAGCAGAGGCGCTGCGCTCTGTTCGATTTCGTCCTCGTCGCGTGTCACGCTTTGGTTCCTGTCTTCTTCGTGGCCTTCTTGGCAGTTGTGGCGGCAGCAGCCTTGACCGTTCCAGCCTTTGCCGTTTCCGCTTTCGCCGCTGCGGGCTTTCGGGGAGCAGGCTTTGCAACGGAAGCCGCCTTCGGCGCAGCCTTCGTTTTGGCTACAGTGACTTCGGCCGCTTTATTCTCTGCCTTCGGTGCAGTCTTTCGGGTCGCCTTCTTGGGCGCTGCGGCTTTTTCCACAGCAGGCGGAACCGGTGCGCCACCGGCATCAACCGGCGTCGTCACTTCAGCGACTTTTTCAGGTGTCGCCGGAGACATGGAAGACGTGGACTGAAGGCCCGAGCGCAGATCCTCGCCCGCACTTCGAATCGGATCGAATACCTGCGTGATCTTCGAGCGCGGGTCTAGCTTGCGGGTCTCGTCGATGATGTTCTTGACGTCGTCAAGCTCAGCCTCTTTCAAGGCTTCGTCGAACTGCTGCTTGAACTCATTGGCGGTGGCACGCATGCGCGCTGTCGCCTTGCCGAATGCACGCAGCATTTTCGGCAAATCCTTGGGACCGACCACCACGATCATCACGATCGCAATAATCAGAAGTTCAGACCAACCGATGTCGAACATATTCTTGATACCCCGCGCAATTCGCGCGCGCGTCCCGTCTTTCGGCGGAAAACCGCACTTGTAAATGGCAAAATATGCTGCGCGCGCTTGCACGTGCGCAGCATGCTTTATCCGTTAGATCAGGACTTGGTGGTTTTCTTGACGTCGTTGACGGTTTCGTCAGCCTTGGCGTCGATCGTACGACCCGAATCCCGCGCGTCATCCTTGGCGTCTTCGTCGGACATGCCCTGCTTGAAGTTCTTGATGCCCTTGGCAACATCACCCATCAGCTCGGGAATCTTGCCGCGGCCAAACAGAAGAAGGACAACCGCCAGGACGATCAGCCAGTGCCAGATGGAAAAGCTACCCATTTTATTCCTCTCATTGCCGCGAACGCGCGGCATGTTCCTGCAATGCCAGTTACGATTTAAGCGCTTTCAACAAATCTTTCAAACAGAAGTGTGACGGTGAACGGCTTTGCGACAAATAAAATTGGCTCCAAAGGCCATACTGAGACTATTCACCGCGTGGGGCGAGCAAGCCAAGGCTTTCCAGATCGATATCTTCGAGCGGCTCTTCATCTTCTGTCAGCTCATCCGGGTCGATATTCGGCACCGGAACGGCAAAGCTCGATGGCATACGTGCCGAGAGCAGCCCTGCCCCGCGCAGCTCTTCCAGTCCCGGCAAATCGCGGATTTCCGGAAGGCCGAAATGGTCGAGAAACGAGTCGGTCGTGCCATAGGTGACCGGACGACCGGGCGTACGGCGGCGTCCGCGCAATTTGATCCAGCCGGTCTCCATGAGGACATCCAGTGTGCCCTTTGAGGTCTCCACACCACGGATATCTTCCAGCTCGGCGCGCGTGACCGGCTGGTGATAGGCGATGATGGCAAGCACTTCCATCGCGGCGCGGGACAGCTTGCGCTGCTGCACAGCTTCGCGGCTCATAAGAAAGGCGAGATCGGGTGCCGTACGGAACGCCCACGCACTGCCAACCTGAACAAGGTGCACGCCGCGCGTTTCATATATTTTCTGCAAATGTTTCAAAACTGGCGCGACGTCAACATTGGCAGGCAGACGTTCAGCCAATGCGCGTTCGGAAACCGGTTCAGAGGACGCAAAAACAATGGCCTCGACAATGCGCGCAAGATCAGCAAGCCCCTGCGTCAAGACAGAAACTTCCGTTTCGATCTGATCGTCGTCACTATCGATTTCAGCCAGATTTCGACGTTCCGCCTCAGACATCCTCGTCCTCATCCAATTCGCTGATATCTCCTGTCGCCCGGATATAGATCGGCTCGAAAGGAGCGTTTTGCCTGACTTCCAGTTTGCCTTCACGCACAAGCTCAAGACTGGCGGCGAAGGAACTCGCGAGCGCCGAAGCTCTTTCTCGGGGCGAAAGCGCATAATCGATCAGGAAGCGATCGAGAGAAATCCAGTCGCCCACCGATCCCATCAAACGCACGAGTGCCACACGAGCTTCCTTCAATGACCAGACTGCGCGCTTGGCAATCTGCACCTGCGACACGGCCTGTCGCTGGCGCTGCGAAGCATAGGCGGTAAGAAGATCGTACAGCGTTCCAGAAAACTGGCTGGTCCTGTCCACCATGACCATTTCCGGCATACCGCGCGCAAAAACATCCCGCCCCAGCCGGTTGCGGTTGACGAGTTTCGCCGCCGCATCGCGCATGGCTTCAAGTCTCTTCAAACGGTAATGCAACGAAGCAGCCAGTTCTTCGCCGGTCGCTCCATCATCACCCTGTTGTTTCGGGATCAGCAGCTTCGATTTGAGATAGGCAAGCCATGCCGCCATGACGAGATAGTCGGCCGCAAGTTCGAGGCGCAAGGCGCGTGCCTGTTCCACGAACACCAGATACTGCTCTGCAAGCGCAAGAACGGAAATACGGGCGAGATCGACGCGCTGGCTCCGCGCAAGATGGAGCAGCAAATCAAGCGGGCCTTCAAACCCCTGCACATCGATGAGAAGCGACGGTTCACTTTCGCTACGTTCGGAATCGCCCTGCCACAGCGCATCCATCGGCACGAGCGTGCCGTCTTTGCCGTCTGTGTCTGCTCCCGATGCCGCCAAACCCGTTTCCCTGCTGATAAGGTCCACCGGCGGTTCAGTCCGCCGGTGAAGTCAGTTTACCAAGTTTTGACGATTACGCTATCAGTTCGAACATGGCGTTGAATTCTGCGCGCAGTTCGTCCTCATCGGAAAGATCGGGGTCGCCCGCATAGACTTCCGCCAGATCGGCACGACGCTTCGCCTTGCCTTCAAGAACCGGCACGCGCGCTGCAACCTGCTTCAGTTCTTCCATCACACCTGCGCAATAGAGAACCATATCGCAACCGGCACCGATGATGCCGTCCGCAATGTCACCGAGTCCGCCCGAAAGCGCCTTCATGGAAATGTCGTCGCTCATGACAAGACCATCGAACTGGATGACATCGCGAATGATCGTGTTGATGACAGTCGGTGACAATGTCGAAGGGCGCTGCGGATCGATGCAATCGAATACGACATGCGCCGTCATTGCCATTGGCAGGTCATTGAGCGCCTTGAACGGCACGAAATCATGCGCAACCAGCTCATTCAGGGGAACCGTGACACGCGCCAGCTCCTTGTGGGTGTCGGCAAACGCACGGCCGTGCCCCGGCATATGCTTGACCACAGGCAGTAAACCACCGGCAAGCAAGCCTTCAGCAGCAGCTCGCCCCATTTCTGCAACCGCCTGCGGGTTCTTGGAATAGGCTCGCGCGCCGATAACATCATGTGCGCCTTCGACGGGCACGTCCAGAACCGGCAGGCAGTCCACATTGACGCCAACCTTCAGCAAATCGAATGCATGCAGGCGGGCATGAAGCCACGCAGCTCGCAGACCCGCTTCGCGATCACGCGCATAGATCGCACCGACTTCCGAGGCCGAAGGATAGTTTGGAACGAGCGGCGGGCGAAGGCGCTGCACGCGTCCACCTTCCTGATCGATGAAAACCGGCGTCTGGTGCCGGCCCGTCAGGTCGCGCATGTGCGCCGTCAGCTCGGAAACCTGTTCCAGACTTTCGACATTGCGCGCAAAAAGAATAAAGCCCCAAGGTCTTTCATCGCGGAAAAACGCGATTTCGTCCTCAGTAAGTTTCGTTCCCGACACACCGGCAATCCATGCCTTGCACTCTTTCATGCGCTCTTCCCCAAAATTGTCTGGAAATGCTGTACTCAAACAACCCTGCCCCGGTTTAACCGAAAAGAACAAGGCTTGGTAGTGGACCATGAAAAAGGGCGACCGAGGCCGCCCTTTCCATATTCAATGTCCGACAAATCACTGCGTTACGAAGCAGCTGCCGCCAGCGGACTTAAGGCGTCCGCAAAGTGCGGATGCATCTTCCTTGGAACCACCCTGAACGCGGACACGATAGTAGGTGCCCTTGCCCGGAATGTCGGCACGCTTGATGTCGACGCTGCGGCCACCGATTACGCTGCCATACTTTTGGGCCATATTGGCATAGGACTTCTGTGCCAGCTCGGCAGATGGCTGCGAAGCAATCTGGATGAAATAACCGCCTGCACCTGCTGCCGATGCAACCTGCGGCGCTGCCGGAGCAGGATTGGTTGCAGCGGGGGCCTGCGTGCGCTGCGGAACATTGCCGACGATGTTGACCGGTTGTTCAGCAGGCCGTGATGGCACCACCGGAGCACGGACAGGAAGACGCGGCGCTTCCGCAGCCGGCTCAGGCTGTTGTGCCACAGGAGCCGGTGCAGGTGTTTGCGCAGCCGGTTCTGCCGGTGCATTGCCAGCGGCCAGCGCAGCAATTTCATCACCACCGGCGGGAGCCGCCGGCTGAGCAGTGTTTGCTGGTGGCAGCTGCGAGGCTGTTTCCTGCGGAGCCGGAGAAGGCTGGACAATAGAGCCGTCTGGACGAACGATCATGGTTTCCACTTCGCGCGGCTGGACCAACGGCGCATTGTGGTTCGTGTTCTGATTCTCGGCCGAAGCATTATTCGTCACTGGCGGCTCGTCAGGCGTATTGTCCGCCATGTTCTCGCTGTCATCCGTGCCGGAAATGTCGACTGGCTCTTCACCGGAAGTAATCAGGGACTTTTGTTCCGGATTATTCGGCAGCGTACCGGCAACACGGTCATAAACCGCCTTGTCCTGGTTCGGTACCGTGGCACCGCCCGGATTTTCCGGCTGCATTTTGATCGGCTGATTGTCGGCACGAATCACGACCGGCTCACCGGACCCGCTACCTCCGAGGAAGTGATAGCCGATCCCGCCAAGAAGCACCGCCGCACCGGCCACGCTGGCCAGAATAAGACCACGACGGCCACGAACCGGGCGATTGCGATAAGCTTCGGCAGCGCTGCCAAGATCGTCGTCCGCCTGCATCGCAGCGCGTTCGCCAAAGTCGCCTCCCTCAAGGGTCTGTGCACCCTGGGCTGCCCAATGGTTATAGAAGTCGTCTTCATTGCCCAACGGATTGGAGGCTTTTGGCTGTGCTGGCGCCTGGGCTGTTGCCTGTGAGCGGCCATACGCTCCCGCAGCTGCGGCAGCGCCGACGCCCACTGCTGCAGCACCGACAGCAGCACCAAGGCTGGCACCGGAGTTTGGCAGATAACTCGAAGCGCTTTCGCGGAATATGTCCTCAAAAGCCCTGTCAGCTTCGCTCTGTGCGTCTGTTTTTGCCGATTCATCCACACCAACCGTGTTGAAGACCTCGGCGAATTCGGCTTCGAGATCAGTCAAACCGGCGTTGGTTTCTTCTTCGCCGTAGTTGATTTCCGGCAAATCGAGGGAATGCGTCTGCTCGACCTTTTCTTCGGCCACGCTCAAGGTTTCGACTTCGGGTGCCGGGGCGCTGACCGCAGCCGTATGAGCACTGCCGAACTGCTGGAACGAAGTCGATGAAGAACGGTAATCGTCGTCCGAACGCACCGCATGTGCGTAGGCGGTGGCTTCTTCTTCAGGTTCCGAGCTTAGATCGAGATCATCTTCCATGAAGAAATCATCTTCGCTGAAAGCGTTCTCATCCTGAATGCTGGAAACATCGCCGGACGTTTCGAAACCGAAATCATCTTCCGAAAGGCTGATTTCGTCCAGCTCCGAAAGATCGTCTTCGGTTCCTTCAGCAGCGATTGCAGCTGCTGTTTCCTCAACATCAAACGAAAAATCGTCGTCGAAAGAGAAATCGTCGTCGTCGCCAAGAGAAGGCGCTGTTTCTGTAACCGGCGCATAGTCAGCCTGCGGGGCTGTCGCCACTGCGTCCTGCCCTGCAATGCCCGAGGAGAAATTGCTTCGCGTATAGTACGGATATCCTGCAGGCACGACCTGAGACTGAGGCGCATAGGTTTCAACGGGTGCAGCCGTCTGTGGTGCAGCATCGTAAGCCGGCTCATCGAGCTGCAGATCATCGAAATGCAAATCTGCAAGCTCGGTCTCGTCCTGATATCCAACATTCTGCACCGGCACCACGTCGTGGTGGACGTAGGGCTCCTCTGCCGGCGCGACATGAGAAAACCGGGTCTCGTCGTGAGACACTGGCTGCGGCTCATCGCCGAAAAGGAGATTTTCCAGCTCGTCCTCAAGCGAAACCGGCGCAGCGGCGGCATAGGACTGTTCGGCAGGCTCAACAGCCTGAACGCTCCAATCATGATCGCGCGCAGGCTGATAAGCCTCTTGATGCGGCTCTATGGCTGGCTGATAGATGGTCGGATCGTAATCGGTCTGATCGACATGAAGCGGCTCGACAGTTTCCCGGCGAGCGTAGACCGACGACGATGCGGCATAGGTCTCTTCGTTCGAATCGCGTGCAGCCGAATAATCACTGTAGTCGAATTGCGGCACAGGTTCAGTTCGGTCAGTTTCTTCGAACTCAAGTGCTTCGAATGAGGGCGTTTCCAATTCCGGCGCCTGCTCATCTTCATCCATTTGAAGATCAAGCTCGTCTTCCAGAGCCGAAGCAAGTTCTTCCTCATGAATCAGAGGCTCATCCAACAGATGAGAATCATCTTGTGCAGGGGTCGCTGCGAACTGGGACTGGTCCGTAGGCTGAGAATAATCATTGAAGTCACCGAGCAATTCGCGCTCCAGATCCAGCGATGGATCGAAGCCCGGCTCTGTCCGGTTATCTTCAAAGTAACTAGGTCGGCGCTCATTCCAAGCGACGTTGTCATCAGCAGGCGTGCCGAAGTCCATGATCCGCGACAGTTCCATCAGTGGATCGTCTTCGTGCAACGGACGCTCGCCGTAATTACGGGGATTTGCACTGCTGTCCGTCATAGCGTGTTCCTAACTCAAACCCTGGACGTCGCAAGACGTCTCCATACATTGCTTTGTAGCGAGGCAATGTGGGCAAAAGTTGACGGAAGTTTCCTGCGCCAGAAGGAAGACCAATGACTTGCGTTCATTATGGCCTTCCACCTGTTCGACTTGCCAACTTTTGCCTTCAATCAGTCTTTCGACCTGAAAAGCTTTGTGACAGCCGCCTGACCTCCGAAGTCATCTCGAACCACATAGTGCGGCCCGTGAGCTGCGGAGACCATTCTTCGAGTATAATCCATCTCAAAAGGCTTTCACCTTCGAACTATACTCTAGCGCATTTCCGTTGGAGCGTCCGCACCGATTATCGTCAATCCGGAAGTCAGCACATCGGAAACAACCTGTACCAGCCCTAGCCTGGCTAATGACAAGTCTGGATCGTTAACCTTAATAAAACGTAAGTCCGGGTTCTCTGTGCCTCTATTCCACTGCGAATGGAACGCGCTGGCGAGATCATAGAGGTAAAAAGCAAGCCGATGCGGCTCCTGATGAATGGCCGCAGCCTCGATCAGACGCGGATATTCGGCAAGCTTGCGAACGAGTGCAATTTCGCTCTCATCGGTCAGCTTGTCGAAATGCGCAGCCATACCGACTCGGTCGAGATCGGCGAGGCCAAGCTGATCGGCAGCCTGACGGAAAACCGAATGGCAACGTGCGGAAGCATATTGCACGTAGAAGACCGGATTATCCTTCGACTGCTCCGTCACCTTGGCAAAATCGAAATCCAGCGGCGCATCGTTCTTCCGGTAAAGCATCATGAAACGAACCGGATCGCGGCCGACTTCATCCACCACATCGCGCAGCGTGATGAATTCGCCTGACCGCTTCGACATGCGCACAGGCTCGCCATCACGGAACAGCTTGACCAGCTGGCAGAGCAGCACCGTCAGCTTCGCCTTGCCGTCGGAAACAGCCCTTGCGACCGCTTCCAGACGCTTGACGTAGCCGCCATGATCGGCACCCAGCACATAGATCATCTCGTTGAAGCCGCGGTCGTACTTGTCCTTGAAATAGGCCACGTCGCCTGCAAAGTAGGTGAAAGCGCCATCGGACTTCATCAGAGGACGGTCGATATCGTCACCCACTTCCGTCGAACGGAACAATGTCTGCTCGCGATCTTCCCAGTCTTCCGGAAGCTGACCCTTCGGGGGCGGCAGCTTGCCCTTGTAGACATGGCCCTTGAGCGTCAGATCGTTGATTGCATTGCGAATCGCCCGTGCGTGATCAACATGCAGCTTGCGCTCGGAGAAGAACACGTCATGGTGCACGTTGAGCGCATCGAGATCGGCACGGATCATCGCCATCATGGCATCGATCGTGCGATCCTTTACGAGAGCAAGCGCTTCGGCTTCCGGCATTTCCAGAAGCTTCGAACCAAATTCCTTGGCAAGCTCCTGCCCGACCGGAACGAGATAGTCGCCGGGATAAAGACCAGACAGAATTTCACCGATATTTTCACCGAGTGCTTCACGGTAGCGCAGCATGACGGACCGCGCCAACACATCGATCTGCGCACCGGCATCGTTGATGTAGTATTCCTTAACCACATCATAGCCTGCAAATTTCAGCAGATTGGCCAGAACATCACCCACGACTGCGCCACGGCAATGGCCCACATGCATCGGGCCCGTCGGGTTTGCCGAAACATATTCGACATTGACCTTCGATCCTGCACCAAGCTTGGAGCGACCGAAATCCTTACCTTCATTCAGCATCGCCGAGAGTTCGCGTTGCCAGTAAGTGGCCTTCAGACGCAGATTGATGAAGCCCGGACCGGCGACATCAACCGTGTCGACGTCGGTATCCGAGGCAAGAGCCTCGGCGATGCGACCGGCAAGTTCACGCGGATTCTGACCGACGGCCTTGGAGAGCACCATCGCAGCATTGGTTGCGATATCACCATGGGAAGCATCTCGCGGCGGCTCGACACCGATGCGCGATAGGTCTAAATCGCCACCGTCTTTCGGTTTCAGATCAATATCTTGCAACGTCTTTTTGATACGTGCGTCGAAATCTGCAAAGATATTCATGGTCTGTCCTGTCAGGCTTACGCCGGGCTTTGTTTTGTCGCATTGTCCGACGCAAAACCGCTTCGCACTTTTGCTGGAAATGCTGTTTCTTTCGCATTGTCCGACGCAAAACCGCTTCGCACTTTTGCTGGAAATGCTCTAATCCTGTACGGAATCCGGTCAAACTGCCGATAGATGCCGCTTCGTTTGGCCCCCGATTAAGCTAAATCGGGTGTGTGGTCAAACAATCGTCGGTGTTCTCGCACGGCATAATTGTCAGTCATCCCGGCAAGATAGTCAGCGACCCGCCGCGCCCGCGCCGCCTCATCCAGCGTCTCGCAGCCCGATTGCCACTCTGACGGCATGATCGACGGATTGGTGAAACAGGTATCAAAAAGGTCCTGCAATATCTTGTCGGCGGCATGTCTGCGCACCACGACGCTGTCGTGGAAATAGAGGTTCTTGAACAGAAACCGCTTCAGCACTTTTTCGTCGGTGCACATGGTATCGGAAAACGCCACCAGTGCGTGCGACTGGCCATGCACATCTTCAACGCTCTGCGGTTTTGCCACTGCCAGACGGCGCTGGGCCTCCTCGATCACATCTTCCACCATGATGGTGATTTGCCTGCGCACCAGCTCATGTCCGGTTCGCACGGGATCGAGATCGGGATAACGCGCCCGCACGAGATCGAGCAGGCGTTTCGTCAACGGCACTTCGTCAAGCGCATCAAGGCTCAAAAGCCCTGCCCGCAAGCCGTCATCGATGTCATGAGCGTTATAGGCAATATCGTCGGCAATGGCCGCGCATTGCGCTTCGAGACTGGCGAACCGCGTGAGCTCCAGATCATAGCGTTTATTGAAGTCGAGGATCGGCAACGGAACAGCGGCATCCGGATGTGCTGCATGAGCGCCCAACAGCGGCCCGTTGTGCTTGACCAGCCCTTCCAGCGTTTCCCACGAGAGATTAAGCCCGTCGAAATCGGCATATCGATGTTCGAGCTTGGTCACGATCCGGAGCGACTGTGCATTATGGTCGAACCCGCCGAACGCCTTCATGCGATCGTTGAGCGCTTCCTCGCCCGTATGGCCAAAGGGTGTGTGGCCAAAATCGTGGACAAGCGCTACCGCCTCGGCCAGATCTTCATCGAGCCGCAATGCGCGCGCCAACGCACGCGCAATCTGGGCGACCTCTATCGTATGCGTAAGCCGCGTGCGGTAATGATCGCCTTCATGAGCGATAAAAACCTGCGTCTTATGTTTCAGACGACGAAATGCTGTGGAATGGATGATACGGTCGCGATCGCGCTGGAATGGCGTGCGGGTCGGGCTTTCCGGCTCTGGCACCAGACGACCACGGCTCCGTGCAGGATCACAGGCATAGGGCGCGCGTTCGCGATAACCGAAGCCTATTCCTTCCAGCGACATTGCGATGCATCCTTCACTGTAATATGATTACACAAAACCGGTGCGAATATTGACTTCCGCAGTTCGCGTTCATAGCTATCAGCTAATCATGAAGGCAAGTATGCGGCTATCGGAAATCTGGAGAAATCACCCGGTTCGATATTCGCAATTGCAAACGGAACAAGGCAGATGACAGGCATTACCGTTTCAGATTCCGCAGCAAAGCGGATCGCCAAGATTCTCGGATCGGAACCGGGAAAGACTGCCCTTCGCGTTTCTGTCGAGGGCGGCGGGTGTTCCGGTTTCTCCTATAAATACGATCTGGTTGATGAGCAGACCGACGACGACATCGTCATCGAGAAGCTCGGCGCCAAGGTGCTGATCGATTCCATTTCAGTTCCCTATATGGATGGTTCGGAAATCGATTTCGTCGACGATCTGATGGGACAGTCGTTCCAGATCCGCAATCCGAACGCCACTTCGGCCTGCGGCTGCGGAACCAGCTTCGCCATCTGACGGGCGCGCGAATACGCGAATAGAAGATTTAAAAACTGGCTGCCATGTGGCGGCCGGTTTTTTTCATGGCTGCCGGAAAACAACCGGCCTCAAACCTTTACCGAAGCGACCGTCGCTTCGATGTGATCCACCAGGGCATCCGGCAGGCCGAGACGACCAGCCAGCATATCCAGATATCCACGTTCAGCCCTGTTATCGGGGTCTATTGCAAGACGCGAAGCCGTATAAAGCTCGACCTTCTGCTCCTCAGTCTGCGCGGCTGAAACCAGAACATTGAGATCAACGGGATCGGCAAGCTCCTTCTCAAGGAAGGCTTCCGCCTCGTCATCAAGACCGGAAATCTTCACCTTCTCCATGATGCGGGCCCGCTCGGCATCATCAATATGACCGTCGGCTTTGGCGGCAGCAATCATCGCCTGCACGAGTGTCAGCGCAAAACTGTTGCTCATAGCGGGAGATTGCGGGTGAAACGGAGAATCGGCCGGGGGCGGAGGAAGAAGCTCGGGCTCCTTCGCGACCGGCTGTTCGGCCGTCTGCGGTGCCTGACCGGACTTGTAATTTTTGTAGGCAAGATATCCCAATCCGGCGATGGCAGCGATGCCGCCGACGGTCGCTACATTGCCCGCGAGCTTGCGCCCGGTCTTCGTGCCAAGAATGGCGGCGGCAATGGCTCCCGTTGCAAGCGGGTTCTTTTTTGCCAGGTCTGTCACCTGCCCGGCCTTGTCGCGGACACTTCCCGACGTACCGGGTACTTGTGATCCCAGAAACTGCTCGAGAAGTTTCTTGGCGTCGAACATTCGAATATCTCCTGTTTGGCTCCTGTCCAGAGCAAATAGGAATGCAAAACCGCCAATACAAATAGTCTTGAGCCGATTTTTCCCCGGATATCGAAATTGTGGCCGATGAAAAGCTGTGACGCGCGATTGCGCCCTGCTTGCCCTCACCTCCCCAAGCGCATAATCATAGCGATATGAAAATCGCGACCTGGAACATCAACGGCGTCAAAGCCCGTATCGAGAACCTCCAGCACTGGCTGAAGGAGTCCTCGCCCGATATTGCCTGCCTGCAGGAAATCAAGTCGGTCGATGACCAGTTTCCGCGCCTGGAGATTGAAGCGCTCGGCTATCATGTGGAAACACACGGCCAAAAGGGCTTCAACGGCGTCGCGCTTCTTTCCAAGAAATCACCGGATGAGGTCAATCGCGGTCTTCCCGGCGACGATGGCGATGAGCAGGCACGTTTCATCGAAGGCGTCTACTCGACAGACAAGGGCGTTGTCCGCGTCGTTTCACTTTACCTGCCGAACGGCAATCCCGTGGACACGGAGAAATTTCCATACAAGCTTTCGTGGATGCAGCGGCTTGAGCTGTGGGCGAAAGATCGCCTTGCTCTTGAAGAACCTTTGGTGCTTGCCGGTGACTATAACGTCATTCCCGAGCCGGACGATGCCAAGAATCCCGAGCAGTGGGTGGGCGACGCGCTCTTCAAGCCACAATCGCGCCAGGCATTCCGCAGGCTTGAAAATCTGGGCTTTACCGATGCAATCCGTGCGTCAACCGACGATAGCGGGATTTACTCGTTCTGGGATTATCAGGCTGGTGCCTGGCAGAAGAACAACGGCATCCGTATCGACCATCTGATGCTGTCGCCGGAGGCGGCCAATCGTTTCATATCGAGTGATGTGGAAAAGCACGTTCGTGCGTGGGAGAAGCCATCCGACCATGTGCCGGTGACGATAACGCTTTCGGTCTGAGAACTGACGCTAAATCAAGACCATAGCGTTTCCAGTTAAATCAGAAGTCGCCTTTGGTGACGTAGTCACTGGAGAGTGCAATCGCATTACGACGGTCCGCTTCGCCGGCAATCGAGAATGCCTGCTCCTGCATATCGCGTATCCATGGGCAATCTTCGGTCGGGCAGCGTTCGAAAGCTGCGGTCATCATAGCGAGGCCACGAACGGTCTTGCCTGCCTGAAACAGCATGTTGCCGAGCATGGCTTGCGCACCGGCATTACCCTTCTTGGCGGCAAGCTGGAACCAACGTGCGGCCTGAATGGAATTGCGTTCTCCGCCGTCGCCGTCGAGCAGCATTTTGCCAAGCTCGAACTGGGCAGCGGAATCACCGAAATTCGAGGCGGCCTGCACATAGAGATTGCGTGCCATACCCGGATTGGCATTGACCGGCGAGCCCGGAATGCCGCGCTTCACATAACCTGCAAGCGCCACGAGAGCGTCAGCCACATAAGAGTCGTTTTCCGAACCCGGTTCCGAACCTTCGCGAACGATCTTTTCGAAAATCTTATAGGCTTCATAGTCATTTTCCGGTACGCCGTCGCCATCGGCATACATGCGGGCCAGTTTCCACTTCGCACCCTGATGGCCGCGATCCGCAGCATAACGCAGTGCCTTGATCGCTTCGTCCTTATGACCATTCTTGTATGCGGAAAAGCCGAACTTGAAGAGTTCAAACGGGCTTCTCGACTTTTCGGAATCGTCATTAAGGTCGAAAGCAAAGGCGCTGTTACAGGCAATGGCCAAGCCGAGAGCCATAGCAAGGGCGCTATATGAAAAACTGCGGATACGCATCACAACGCTGGTCTTTCACATTCAGAGGAAACATTCATAGAGGACAGAATGCACGCTGTTTTCGTCAAGACTGAGACCCGATCTTGGCCGAAAAAAGCCTTACCATCATTGGAAAGAATAAAGGGTGCGCGAACAGGGGTGATCCTGTTCCCAATCCGTTTGCTGTGCAACAACGCGCCCTTCGTCATTCCTGCCTATCCTGCTGGAGCCTGACAGCTCTCAATACTTTGGTGGCTTCTGCCTTTCCATGATCGGTGACGCCAGTTTGTGGCGGGAAATGGGCAAAATGTGCCTGAGCTCTTTCTAACCTAAAGCAACGGTAAAGACTGTTGCTAATTGACAACAAACTGACTGTTGTTCCGATCAACAATCTGCTCTTGTTGACGTCAGCGACAGGAGCTCGCAGTCTGCACAAAATGAAGGATGCCGGGGAGTCGCGAAGCTATCTATGAGCAAATACCGTCGCCCTTACAGACGTCCCTATCGTCCGGCTCGCAAAAGCAACAGCATAAGCTTTCGCAGTATCTTATTGACTATATTACTATTTTCTTTTTTAGCCGTGCTTATCGCCTATCTGCCAATCCAATCGGCGCCTAAAGAGGCATTGAACGGGCCGGTCTATGTGATTGATGGCGATACTGTCGTTCTCAGCAAGAAACATATACGTCTCAAGGGTATCGACGCACCGGAGATGCAACAGCAGTGTGTTCGGGCAGGAACCCCTTACGATTGCGGCAAGGAAGCCCGCAACATCTTGCGGGCCAGAATCGGGAAGTCCTCGATTCGGTGCGAGAAAGAGGGACGAGATCAGTATAATCGCGATCTGGCGCGCTGTTATCTTGGGGAAACCGACCTCAACCGCTGGATGGTTGAACAGGGCTGGGCCGTCTCCTACGGCGATTATCAGCGCGAGGAACGCGACGCCCGCCGCAACCGGCTTGGCATCTGGGCCGGTCAGTTTGAGCAACCGTCCCTATGGCGCAAGGACTATCGCGATCTTGAAATTGAACAGCCGTCCGGCCGCGAACCGTTGCTGGCTGTAATCGGCGATGGCTTTACCTATATTAGGGAACATATTCGAACCTTCATCGAAATGATCCTGCCCCGAAACTGATAGTATTCATGGAAAAACTGGACGAACTCAGTCACTCGATCCGGGCTTGCCGCATCTGTCGCGACACACCGCAGTTTCCGCCGCCCCTACCGCACGAGCCCAATCCCGTCTGCATCGTCTCGGATACAGCGAGAATTGCCATTTGCGGTCAGGCTCCCGGCATTCGCGTGCATAATACCTCCCTGCCGTTCAACGACCCGTCTGGCGATCGCCTGCGGCAATGGCTCGGCGTCTCACGTGAGGAGTTTTATGATCCGTCACGCTTTGCCATCGTCCCGATGGGCTTCTGCTTTCCCGGTTATGACAAGCATGGCGGTGATCTCCCGCCGCGCCGCGAATGCCGCCAGACCTGGCATGACCGTGTTTTCGCGGCAATGCCGCAGCTGGAATTCATTCTCGTCGTCGGACAATACGCTCTTGCCTATCATCTGCCCGACTATCGGGGCCGCAATCTGACTGAAACCGTCAGGAACTGGCGGTATTTCTTGGAGACGCCCAATCCGGCAGGTCGAATCGCCCTGCCCTTGCCGCATCCATCCTGGCGCAACAGCGGCTGGCTCAAGCGAAATCCATGGTTCGATGCTGAAGTTGTGCCTGTTCTTCAGGCAAAAGTGCGAGACCTCATCCAAGACGATAAATAATTTTTACTCCATTCGTTTTCATCAGAATATTTTTCCTGTAACTTCGGATCATTGCGAACCATAAGGTATGACGTTTCACCTATTCGCACAGTTCGGGAAACGATTTCTAAAACCGGGAACGGAAACGCATGGACAGGCTCGACAGGAAGATACTGCGCTTATTGCAGGAAGACGCGACACTTGCGGTGGCAGACGTTGCCAAGAAAGTTGGCCTTTCCACGACGCCATGCTGGCGCCGCATCCAGAAACTTGAAGAAGATGGCGTCATCAAGCGCCGTGTCGCCATTCTCGATCCGATCCGCGTCAATGCGCGGGTGACGGTGTTCGTATCGGTGCGCACAAGCTCCCACAGCCATGAATGGCTGAAGCGCTTTTCTGAAGTGGTTCAGGAATTCCCTGAAGTCATCGAATTCTACCGCATGAGCGGTGATGTGGATTATCTGCTTCGTGTAGCCGTGCCGGACATCGGCGCTTATGACGCTTTCTACAAGCGCCTCATCAGCAAGATCGAAATTCGCGACGTGTCTTCGTCCTTCGCCATGGAGCAGATCAAGTACACCACCGAATTGCCGCTCGACTACATGGTACTCGACAAAGACAACAACTGACGCTCTTAAATCTTTGATTTAAATGATAAGCCCGCCAAATGGCGGGCTTTTTTGACGATGCGGTGACCGTTATTTCGAACCGGATATTCCAGCCTGTTCGAACGTGGCCATGCCGCTGTGGCACAGCGCTGCCGCCTTGACGATACTGGCTGCGAGCGCCGCACCAGTTCCTTCACCAAGGCGCATTCCCATATCAAGAAGCGGCTGCTTGCCCATCTTCTCCAGAAGCTTGCGATGGCCCGGCTCGGCAGAAACATGGCCGAACAGGCAATGGTCGATGGCTTCCGGATTGGCGGCATAGAGAATAGCTGCGGCAGCGCTTGCCACAAAACCGTCGACGATGACCGGAATTTTCTCCATGCGCGCCGCCAGAATTGCACCGGCCATGGCTGCGATTTCACGACCGCCGAGACGGCTCAGCACTTCCAGCGGGTCCTGTAGGTGTGCCTGATGGAGCGCTACGGCCTGACGAACGGCGGCGAGCTTTCGCTGCAGCAGTTCACCCGTTGAGCCCGTGCCCGGCCCTACCCAGTCTTCCGCCGTACCACCGAAGAGCGCCAGCGCGATTGCCGCCGCAATCGTGGTATTACCGATACCCATTTCGCCGATGCATAGGAGATCGGTTCCACCGGCAATCGCTTCCATGCCGAAAGCCATGGTCGCGGCGCAGGTGCGCTCATCCATGGCCGGTTCTTCGGTAATGTCGCCGGTTGGATGCTCCAGCGCCAGATCGAAAACCTTCAGCCCCAGATCGTTGGCAATGCAGATCTGGTTGATGGCTGCGCCACCGGCGGCGAAATTCTCGACCATCTGTGCCGTGACACTTGGCGGAAATGGCGTGATGTTCTTGGCCGTAACCCCGTGATTGCCAGCAAACACCGCAACCAGCGGGCGATTGATCTGCGGTGTGCGCTTGCCAGTCCATGCGGCAAGCCATGCCACGATGTCTTCCATGCGTCCGAGCGAGCCGGCAGGCTTGGTCAGTGTAGCTTCACGCTCGCGAACGGCCCTTTCCGCCCCGAGATCAGGCCCCGGCAGATTTCGGATCAATTCTCGGAAATCGTCAAAAGGTAGGCCGCTGGCGCTCATAAGTTCAGTCCAATCAATGATGGGAGGTGTAAATTCGTTGGGCTCGTCCTATAAGCACTGACGCGAATTTTCAAATCACCTCTTTGAGTTGAAGCAACATTGAGGCGAATTATCGCGGAAATCCGTTTCGGGAAACAAAGTGGAACAGTCACTTGCAGCGAAATAGTCTCATTGGCGACACGATCCGGAGTCTGGGCTTTCTAAGCCGCCTGCCGCTTCCACAGAGCTGGTTCGAGAACGGCGATGATTCGTTGCCGCGCGATGCCCGTGCCTTTCCGCTCGCGGGAGCGGTTCTGGGCCTGCTGGCAGGCGCTGTGCTTTTCATGGCCTATAAAGTGAACCTGCCACCCCTTGCCTGCGCGCTGCTCGCGATTGGTGCCCTGGCGGCTATGACCGGCGCGCTCCATGAAGACGGTCTGGGCGATACTGCTGACGGTTTCTTCGGTGCTTCTTCGCCTGATCGTCGGCTGGATATCATGAAAGATTCCCGCATTGGAACTTTCGCGGCGCTGACGCTGATTGTCTTCGTCGGTTTGAAAGCGGCTCTACTGATGGCGATCATCGACCGCGCAGGCGCGGGATACGCAGCACTTGCGCTGGTCGGCTGCGAGGCGGCAAGCCGATCAGGCATGCTGGCATTCTGGCACGCCCTTCCTTCCGCGCGTCCCGGTGGACTGTCCGACAGTGTTGGCCAGCCACAATGGGAGACCGTTGTTTGCGGTTTCGGGATTGGGCTGGTCTTTCTTGTCTTCACGCTCATTCCGGTGGGTGGATTTCTCTCGCTCATCAATGCGCTAGTGCTGGCAACAGGTCTGCTTTTCGGCTTTGCCAGACTTTGTATCGCAAAAATCGGCGGACAGACGGGTGACACGCTAGGCACGGCGCAGCAGATCGGTTCGGTTGCCGTCCTCGCCGGGCTTGTCATGGCCCTTTGATGCAACCACATTGCATTCATGGACACGACAACCATCGAATCCCCGTGCATATTGGTTTGCACGATAGATACGGAAACCGGCTTCTGCCTCGGCTGTGCCCGGACGCTGGATGAAATCGCACGCTGGTCCAGCATGAGTGCAGAAGAGCGAATGGCCGTCTGGGCGCTTCTCGCCGACAGGCATGAGATTATTGTAGAAAAGAGAATTGGCTGATGGGGCGCTTTTTCTGGCTCATTATTGCGGCAGTCGCGATTGTTGTCCTGCTGCTGATGTCCAACAATGACAGCGGCTCAACGCTTGGCATGGGCAATGACGTGTTTGCCCGCGCAGCCTATCTGGGCATTTGGGGCGTCGTGCTTGCCGCTGGCTTGCTCGGCTCCGGCATCAAGCTGACCGACTTTGCGCGCAATATGGCCATGTGGGCCGTGATTATCCTCGGTCTCGTCGCTGGCTACCAGTATCGTTATGAGCTGCAGGACGTCGCGAGCCGGGTCACGGCCGGGCTAATCCCCGGCAGTCCTATTTCGGGCCGCAATGCCGATGGTGCCCTGACTGTCACGCTTGCAAAGGCTGCAAACGGTCATTTCGAGGTCAACGGGCGCGTAAACGGCGAACGCGTTCACTTTCTGGTCGATACCGGCGCATCTTCGGTTGTCCTGTCACAGCAAGATGCAGAGCGCGCAGGCATAGACACCGCCTCGCTCAACTATTCCGTTCCGATCATGACGGCCAATGGCACGGCAAGTGCAGCAGTCATCAATATTGCTACATTGCAGATTGGCGATATCGAACGCCAGAATGTGCGCGCCATGGTGACAAAGGAAGGCCTGATGACCGGCAGCCTGCTCGGCATGAACTTCCTGCAAACCCTCGGCGGGTTCACTGTCCGCGGCGACCAGCTTATTCTGATTGATTAGAGTGCATCCCGAAAAGTGTGAAACGGTTTTCGGATAAGATGCGCGTCGAAACAAATACTGAGAGCGCCGATCTGATCCAATCAGATCGAAACGTATTCTAAGCAGCTTCTGCTGCCGCTTCAGTCACGACGGCATAGGCCTGACGCAGCACGTCGCTGTTTGCGCCCGGCCTGGTGGCGTCTGTCGAAAGGATTTGCCGCCAGCGCCGCGCGCCCGGCTGTCCGGTAAAAAGCCCGACCATATGGCGGCTCACATGCGAAAGCCTGCCACCTGCCGCGATATGGCGATCAGTGTAAACGCACATGTCATCGATGATATCAGCGATCGAGGTATCCGCCTGATCGCCGCCATAAAGGCGCGCATCCACCTCCGCCAAAATCTCGGGGTTATGGTAAGCGGCGCGACCGAGCATCACCGCATCGACCGTCTGCAAGTGCTGCTCTGCTTCGTCCAGTGTGTTGATCCCCCCGTTGATGCCGACGAAAACATCACCAAGCCGCGCCTTGAGGCGATAGACGCGATCATAGTCGAGTGGTGGAATCTCGCGGTTCTCCTTGGGCGATAATCCTTTCAGCCAGGCCTTGCGGGCATGGACCCAAAGCGCATCAGCGCCCGCGTCAAGCGTCAGATCGGTCAAAGTGTCGAGCGCAACTTCCACATCCTGATCGTCAACGCCAATACGGCATTTGACCGTAACGGGCACGGAAACGGCCTCTTTCATGGCTGAAACGCAACGCGCCACCACATCCGGGGTCTGCATGAGACAAGCGCCAAATGTACCTGACTGCACACGATCCGACGGGCAACCGACATTGAGATTGATTTCATCATAACCGTAATCGGCGCCGATCTTCGCAGCCTCTTTCAGCTTCACCGGATCGGAACCGCCCAGCTGCAGTGCCACAGGATGTTCGGCGGCATCGAAACCCAACAATCGGTCACGCGGGCCGTGAATGATGGCATCCGCCACGACCATTTCAGTGTAGAGCAATGCGTGCCTGGAAAAGAGCCTGTGAAAGTAGCGGCAATGTCTGTCCGACCAGTCAATCATGGGCGCAACAGCAAAGCGCACATCCGGATAGTTGCGTTTTTTTGATTTTATTTCAGTCATTTATACAACAATCCTGAGAATGCGATTCAGTCGCCGTCGACGCTTTCGGCATTTATTTGAATTCGGAAGGGTGCCAAAAGCCACAATTGATCGAAATGATCAAGTTTCACCAATATTGCAGTCGCTCCTCAATATAGTGAGCCGAAGCGAATTTTCATACCCGATGTGGGGACTCTGGCTGCTCCAAAGACTGTCTTCTCACCCAATAAACATTATGATCAATCACAGAAGCATTCTCCCGATTCTCATCTGCGTAGTTAAAGGACATTCAGCGTGACCTCCTTTTCCCCTTTCGGCAAATCATTCGATGCGTTTCTTTTCGACATGGACGGCACGATATTGAGTTCCATTGAAGCGACCGAACGTGTGTGGAGCGAATGGGCGATACGCCATGGCATCGATCCGGTCACTTTCCTGCCGACGATCCACGGTGTTCGAGCCGTCGAAACCGTCCGTCGCCTCGCTCTGCCGGGCGTGGACCCGATCCGCGAGGCGGAGATATTGTTTCAGGCCGAAATGGCAGATCTGGACGGTATCGCACCTATCGACGGCGCGTATGACTTTCTCAGTTCATTGCCGCAAGACCGTTGGGCAATCGTCACCTCGGCGCCACTTGAACTTGCAACCCGCCGCGTCGCCGCAGCAGGATTGCCGATGCCGAAGACCATCGTTTCCGCCGAAGATGTAGAGCGTGGCAAGCCGAGCCCCGAATGTTTCCAGCTTGGCGCGAAACGACTTGGTTTCGATGCGCACAATTGCCTTGTGTTCGAGGATGCGCCAGCCGGTATCGTTGCCGGAGAAACTGCCGGTGCGAGCGTTGTCGTGGTCACCGCAACACATCCGCACTCCCCAAAGACATCCCATCTGAGCATTGAAAGCTACCGCTCTCTGCAGCTCGATATTCTGGATGATGGCAGACTGGCGCTGGAACCGACCACGCTCATCTCGGTGGGTTAGAGCATAATCCGACCGGAGTGAAACGAGGATCGATAAGATTATGCTTGAAATAGAAATATTTAGAGCGTCGGTCTGATCCAATCAGATCGATGCTCTAAATAACCCGCCGTCCCTCTCGCCAAACGGTGCGGATGATCGGAACGTGATCGGCAATCTGCACACGAACCAGATCAGCCCGCTTGCCGGCAACAATCTCGCCGCGATCATCCAGCCCTACCGCTTTGGCAGGGTTGGCGGAAACCAGACGAATGGCTTGCGGAAGCGAGATATTCTCGACGACATCAGCGAGAAAAAACGCCGACTGCATCATGCTGGCCGGGATATAATCCGACGATATGATATCGAGATGCCCGGCTTCGACCAGCTCGCGCGCAGACACATTTCCCGAATGCGAACCGCCGCGCACGACATTCGGCGCCCCCATAAGCACCGACATTCCGGAATCTTTTGACGCTTTCGCAGCTGTATGTGTCGTGGGAAATTCCGCGACGCGTATTCCCTGTGCCTGTGCTTCCGCGACATGCTCTGTCGTCGCGTCATCGTGGCTCGCCAGAATAACCCCGCGCTGGTGGCACAATTCGGCAATCGCCTTGCGTGTCGGCGCGGAATATTGCTGGGACTGCCCGATACGCCGCTCGCAATAGAGCCGGAACTCTTCTTCCGAGAATTTCAGCTTGCGAATAAAATATGTCTTGTAGGTTTCGATATCCGTGAACTGCCGCTGCCCCGGCGCGTGATCCATCAGCGATACCAGCCTGACCAGCGCCTGATTGCCGAACTGTTCGAAGGCAGGAAGGCAGTCGGGTGCGGAAACCTCGCAACGCAAATGCAGGAAATGGTCGGCGCGCAGACGGCCCGCATCGCGGCCTTCGGCAATCGCCGACGAAAGCTTGCGCATATCGTCGATACCCGTTTCGGCGTCGTCATCGAAACCGATACGCAATGCGTCGAAAACGGTGGTGATCCCGGAGGCGGCAATCTGGGCATCATGCGCCTGTACGGCGGCAATCGGGTTCCAGCGCACCTTGGGGCGCGGAGCATAGTGTCCTTCGAGATGATCTGTGTGCAGTTCCACCAGTCCCGGCGTCAGGAAGTCGCCTTCCATATCTTCGCCAATACTGGAGGTGCCGGTAGAGATATCGGCGATCTTGCCGCCGACGAGCTTCAGAGAACCGAGAACGACATCGTCGGAGAGCACGATACGGGCGTTGCGCAGAACCGTTTCATTTCCCATTGCTTACGGCCTCCCAACCGCTCGTAAGGCCCGAGCAGACGCAACCTGGCCACCGGTCAGAGGATGCAGCGAATGAATCTCGAAAGGAGCCCCTTTCTCAGGTTCCACGAACAGAGCGAGATTCGCAACCTCTACGGCGTCATCCAGCAGCGGCGTGAAAAATTCGTCCAGCGTCCGCTCCACGCGAGCGCGGTCCTTCTCCTCCACCGGGCCGGTCAGGGTCATATGAAAGCGGAACTCGTCAAAAACATAGGGATAGCCCCAGCGTTCGATATTGTGGCGCTGCGTCTCGCTGAGACGCTCCGGCCGCCGCTTTGCAATTTCCGCCTCAGTGAGCGGTGCGCGAAACCGGTCGAAGGCAACGACAACATCATTGGCGAGCTGGTTCAGCTCAGCAACCGGCTCTTCCGGCACGAGCGCGAAGAACGGGCCAATTGCATGCAGCTTCAAACGGGGAATGACGACCGGTGACGCCGACGATGCGAAATGCATCAATGCGGAAAGCAGGTCATTTTCAGTATGTTCTTCATCCAGACGGAACGGCGCTTTCATGGTCGCATGAAAACCATAACGGCGCGGCTCTTCGGTCAGCTGGGCGATTTCAGCGGTCGCGAGCGAGCGAATCGCAGGCATCTTGACCGGTTCCCCGCTGAACGCATTGCGCCCGAGCCAGTTTGCGGCAACCTTCAAAAGCGCATCATTGGATGGCGGCGTGAAATAAATCGCATAACGCATGTCAAATCCTTGGCTGAGGTTCGCTACACGACGTCAGCGGAACTCCAAAATATCAGGTAATGCATAGTGCTTTTGAAAAGCTATCCCGATTTTGAGGGCGATGCAGTCGGGGGATGCTTACACAATGAATGTGGCAAGTCGATAAAGGCTGGATGACTACCGACAAACCAATTTTACATAACGGCAAATTAGTATAGGCGTTAGCCCCATTGGAAGTGAGGAGACTGACATGGGCGGATTTGCGTCTATCGGCGAATGCATGATCGAGCTTTCAGGCAATGAAGGCGATCAATGGCGCATGGGTTTTGCGGGTGATACGCTGAACACCGCCTGGTACATGCGGGCACTGATGGAGAAATCCTACCCTGTCGAATATGTGACCGCTTTCGGCGAAGACAGCTTCTCCCAGAAGCAGCGCGTATTCCTGACATCAAATGGAATCGGAATCGCCCATAGCCCCATTATTGACGGACTTCATCCCGGTCTTTACGCAATCACGCTCAACGGCGCCGAGCGTTCCTTCACCTATTGGCGGAGCGACGCCGCCGCAAGGCGTCTCGCCAGCGACCGCGAAGCCCTTGAAAAAAGCCTGACCGGCCGTGACATCATCTATTTTTCGGGCATTTCAATCGCCATCATCCTGCCCGAGCATCGCGACACGTTTTTCGATGTCTTGCGGAAGTGCCGCGCCGCTGGCTCACGAATCGCATTCGATCCGAATTTCCGCCACCAGCTCTGGCCAGACCGGAAAGTTGCGCAGGAGATCATCAGCGAAGCGATGCGCATTGCGGATATTGCCCTACCCACATTTCCCGATGAACAAGCGCTCTTTGGCGACAAGGATGCCGCTGCTTGTGCAGATCGCCTTGCCGCACTCGGCGTGAAAGAGATCGTCGTCAAGGACGGCACCGAACCGGCTCTGGTCGTCTCCGGCGATGAAAGTGTGTCAGTACCGTCCGTTGTGGCGCAAGCCGTGGACACCACCGGCGCTGGCGACAGCTTCAACGGTGCCTATCTTGCTGCGCGATTGAACGGGCTTGCTCCGGTGGATGCAGCCCGCAAGGCGCATCTGGTTGCAGCGCGTGTCGTTGAGATACGCGGCGCGCTCGCTCCGATGGAAACCGCACGCGCCGCTTTTGCTGATTGATTATTTTTCGCGTGAAAAGCTGAAATGGCTGGTCTGGGCGTAAATCTCACCCGGACGCAATATTGCCTGCGGGAAATACGGATATTCCAGCGATCCCGGCCATATCTGCGGCTCAAGACAGAAACCCGCGTGTTTTCCGTAAGGCTTGCCCATCAGGCCGATGCAATCATTGGCCATGGTGTTGCCTGCATAGAACTGAACGCCCGGTTCTGTCGTTGAGATATCGAGACGAATACCGGAACGAGCGCCCTTGACCGACGCGCATGGGCGCAATGGTCCCCGCGCTGCGGTCAGGCAGAAATTACTGTCATACTGGACCTGACTGCCATTCTCCTCAAAGCGAATCGGACGGAACTCCCGGAAATCGAAAGGCGTTCCTTTGACCGGCAGAACGCGTCCGTCCGGAATGAGAGCATCATCGACCGGCATATAGGCGTCGGCGTCGATCTTGAGCTGATGATCGAGAATATCGCCCTCGCCGCCATCATCGAGATTGAAGTAGCTGTGATGCAGCAGGTTGCAGACGGTCGGCTTGTCGGTCACCGCTTCCAGCCGCACGATTAGCGTCCCATCCCCGGTGAGCATATAGGTGCAGCTGACATTCAGGTTGCCGGGAAACCCCATCTCGCCATCGGTTGCCACTGTCGCAAGCGTCACGAAATCCGGACCGTTTCCGGTTATCTTCCAGACGCGATTGCCGAGCCCCTTGCTGCCGCCGTGCAGATTGTGGCGGCCCTGAAAATTCGGCTCTACCTCGTAAGTCGTTCCGTCCAGATCAAACCGGGCATTGCGGATGCGATTGGCCGAACGACCCGCAATCGCACCCAGATGCGGTGAATGGGCCGGATAATCGGCAAAGTCGCGATAGCCGATCACCAGCGGAGCCGCATGGCCCTCCATGCGCAGATCCTGAATGGCTGCGCCCCAATTGATGATCCTGGCCGTCAGCGGGCCATTGGAGATCGTGAGCCGGTGAACCGCCTGCCCGTCCGGCGCATATCCAAAGATTTCCGAATTCACTTTTGCCCGCCTGTCAATGATGCAGCGATGAGATGCTCATGAAGCCGCATCATCGTGCGGTACGCAAGACACATCG
>Ga0209369_1000472_pt1 | contig 52750 bp, 41 predicted proteins | sample EBPBio142010_DNA_FD_185865 | JGI IMG/M metagenome (GOLD analysis project Ga0209369, IMG submission 185865) | Wastewater treatment Type I Accumulibacter community from EBPR Bioreactor in Madison, WI, USA - Reactor 1_10/4/2010_ DNA (SPAdes)... | ecosystem: Engineered > Bioreactor > EBPR >...
AACGAGAAGAAAAACAAATTCTCATCAACTGGCAGTTTTCATTGGATACGGCACGAACAAAACTCAGCAGGCATTACAAGGCTGCTAATGAGCACAATAAGTAGGAGAAAAATTAAGTTACGGAGTAATTATACCAATCCTAAAAATTACCCTCCTGTTGTTGCAACCAAGAAAACAGAATGCAGGAAACAGGAAACCTATTCTTGAGATAAGCAATTGGGTTTTACCCTGAACAAAAAGCTGTGTTCTGGATCGCCGCGTTCGCGAGGATGACGAGCGTGAGATGCTTGCGGTAGCCATCAAAGTCTGGTTGCCGCCCTGTTTCCTGTATTCTGTCTACTGTCTCCCTGCTGGAGAGGAAGATAATATCTGGGATTGGTATTAGCTCAGTTCAGGGAACCACAGCTTGATTTCGCGAGCAGCGGCTTCGGGCGAATCGCTGCCGTGCACCAGGTTCTGCTGCAGGTAAACGGTGAGGTCGCCACGGATGGTGCCCGGTGCGGCTTCGGCAGGCTTGGTGGCACCGATGGTCTTGCGGGAGAGAACCACGGCATCGGGAGCTTCCAGGATGAGAGCTACTAACGGAGACGAGGTGAAGAAATCCACCAATTCGCCGTAGAACGGCTTCTCTTTGTGTTCGATGTAATGCTCGCCGGCCAATTCAGCCGAAGGGGTGAGCATTTTGAGAGCGGTAATCTTGAAACCACGGCTTTCAAAACGCGAAAGAATTTCGCCGGTCAGTTGACGCTCGACGGCGTCGGGTTTGATGAGGATGAGAGTCTTTTCCATAGGCGCAATAGTTTAGCGAACGCACGACAAATCTGCCGTGGCTTATAACAATCCCAATTCTACGGCGCGGTCGACAGGAGACGGAATACGGAATACGGGAGGGCAACCAAGTGTTGCAACTGCCCATAAAGAAATTTAGCCACAGATTTTTTTAGATCTTAGGAGAAGCTTCTCACGCGAATAGGCATCATCCTAAGCTCTAAGTTCTAAAATCTAAAATCTGCTGTTATAACTCCACCACCCGCCGTTCCAACCGTGCCACCTCAGCGGCAAAAGCGATGCGATGGCCAGCCAGCGAATCTTCCAACCGGCTCACGCCCTTGCTGGTCGGTTCCCGGCGCAACACGCTGACGAAATCTTCAATCAACCGGATATCGCCGCCGCCGTGCCCCACTTCGCTGCCTTCTCCCACAGGCATGGGAATCAACACTTTTTCTTCCGAATAATGCGGACGTGAATGCGGTGTCGGGCGGCGCAAGACGAGATTCAATTCTTCCAAATCTCCTTCCAACTCGCCCTGTGTACCGATGATGTGGATGGTGCGCCCCGGCCGCGCGGTGGCGCAAAACATATCGTGCGTGGCCGTCGCTCCATTTTCAAATTCGACGATCACCGACTGGTGGTCCACTACGTCATTATCGCAATGCCACACACAGCGTCCGTAGGGGTTATCGGTACGCAGCGATTCCAGCTTCTGCTCGCGGGTGGGATTGGGAATATGCTCAATCGGCTCCCAGGCATAACTCCACAGGCCTTGCTCGACATAATGCGTGCGTGCGGAGTAGGCACAGGTAGCTTCAATCTGACAACCATCCAGGCAGCGCAGTGCCGAACCCGGCGGAGCGTTTTCAGGACGAAACTGTTTGAGCGAACCGAAGCTGGCCACCCGTTCGGCCTTCACGCCCGACATCAGCCAGGCCAGGATGTCGAGGTCATGGCAGCATTTGGCGAGCAGCGTCGGAGCCTGGTTCTCACTGCGGTTCCACTTCCCGCGCACGTAGCCCACCGCCATGTGGTGATAGGAAACGTTCTCCGCCGAGCGAATGGAGACGATTTCGCCGATAGCGCCTGCGGTGAGTAGTTCCTTGATGGTGGTATAGAACGGCGCGTAACGCAGCACGTGGCAAATCATCACCGTGGTATCATAGCGCTGCGCGGCTTCCGAAAGCTTCAACATCTCCGCTTCGGTGGGAGCAATCGGTTTTTCCAGCAACAGGTGGTATCCCCGTTCCATCAAAGGCAACGACGAAGGCACATGCATTTTGTCCATGGTGCCGTTGATGACGGCATCGGCTAACCGGGGACGCGCCGCCAACTCCTGGTAGGAGTTGAACTGGGCTTCGACGGGAATATCATGGGCCAGGGCAAAGTGGGCGCGGCGCACCGCATCGGGGTCGGCCACAGCCACCACTTTCATGCGCTCGGGATGAGAAAGCGCGTAGGAGGCATAGCCGATGGTGCGATGCCCCACTCCGACGGCTGCAATTTCTAAAGGTCTATCGTTCATTGTTCTTATTTTTGCATGGCGGGATCGTATTTTTCCCACACCGAATTTGCAGGCGACATTCCCAGCGCCGCTGAATAGGTCACCGGTGTCGTCCACTGTTCAATACGTTGCGTCTTGGCATGCCCATCGGCATAGGTGATATTGAGTGTCTCTAAGTGGCGTGCTACCGGCACATTGCTACCACTGCCGATACTGGTATTAGGCGCAATTACGTAACTGGCGGCAGCATCGGCTACCAGCAAGGTTTCAGCAGCGCGCTGGATGCTGGAAAGACTCACAATGACACCACTCCGGCCAAACAGGAAATTGTAGCCATAAGCCACGGTATCGCCGCCTCCGGCTGTCCAATAGTAGCCGCCATTATACGTTGCACCACTACTGGGGCAAGTAAATATCTGAGTATTTTTGAGATAAGGGTAGATTTTGTGTGTCCATAACGCCGTCGAGCCGGCAGTGCCGTTGGGATAAGTTATCGGCATGGTGCTGGCATATGTCGGATAGCGCTCGTCATAATCCTGCACATACATCATGAACCCCAAGCCAATCTGCTTGGAATTGTTCATACAGCTCGTCCGCCGCGCATTCTCGCGGGCACGAGCGAAAACCGGAAAAAGAATCGCCGCCAAAATACTTATAATCGCAATAACGACAAGCAATTCAATTAAAGTAAAGCCCTGCTTCCGACCTGGTTGTCTCAACATAACTACTCTCCTTATTCTTGAAATTTGTAGGAATACAGCAAGGGCAGGAATGAAAACATCGTTCATTCCCGCTTCCCCAATGACTGCTTGCAAACTATATGGTTGGCGGCGGAGCCGTCGACTGCCTGACGCACAAAGCGCTGGCCAGCACGGTTATAGCCGGTGCCTCTCCTGCCTTTTCCTGAACCGTCTCATCCTGCTGCATCAAATCCAATAACGCCCGCGCAGCCGTGGCACCCATCTGCTGCAACGGTAATTTCACCGAGGTGAGCTGCGGCGAGCAATACTCACCGATCTCGGTGCCATCGAAGCCCATGACGCTGACATCGCGCGGCACGCGCACACCGGCATCCTGCAAAGCCTCCTGAATACCGACCGCCACCATATCGTTTTGCGCCAGCACTGCGGTGCATCCCAGTTCCTGCCAGCCTTCGCGCAGCCACTTGCTCATGGCCTCGCGTCCCCACTCGCGATAGCTGTCGCTATGTTGGCGCAGGTTGAGCGGCTGGTGCAGCCAACGGGGATTGACTGCAATACCGGCTTCCTGCATGGCGGCGAGATAGCCTTCCATACGCAAACGCGGCAGGGTATAGGGGAACTCCATTAGACACGCGATGCGCCGATGCCCCAGGCCAATGAGATACTCCACCGCATTTTTGGCCGCCTGGCAGTCATCGGTCACCACGCTGGGCACGCCCTCGATTTCCACCAGCAGCGAAACACAGGGAATATGCGGCGGCAATTGGCGCAAAATGGGTTCCACCTGGCCGGTACTACAAATGAACAGTCCATCGACTTTTTCCAGGCCGTGTGTGGTGTCGCCATCTAACAACACCACCTGACGTTCGACCGAGGAAAGCACTTCCTGAATGCCTTCAATGATTTGCAGGGAAAATAAAGTAGGCTTCGAGCGAAAATCACTATTAGGACCAAACCCGCCCACAAACCCCACCAGCCCCGTTTTTTGTTGAGGCGCGGGTTCCTGGGGCTGCGCCACGAAGATGCCACGTCCCTGCTCCCGGCGCACCAGCCCTTGCTGTTCCAAAAGTTGAAAAGCGCGATCGGCGGTGTTGGTCGCCGCGCCGAACTGTTCGTAAATTTCACCGAACGAAGGCAGACGATCGCCGGGCTTGAGAATCCCCAATTCGATTTCCTCGGCCAATTTACGCGCGACCTTTACATACTTAGGAGATTTACGCGTCGATACCGGAGATGGTGCGCTGGTCATTAAAATTCTTCCCTGTAACAGCCGGACAAACTCTTCTAAAAAAGTTGTTAGAGCTGATTATATCTATCGTTCCAAGCTCTTGTCAACCGTCAAACAACTCAGATACAATAACTTTTCTATAAAAGTTCGTTCTTTTGGAGAGTGCTGGATGCAATGCTTTGCTCAATTGATGAAATGGGGTTGGTTAGCGGCGGCTTTGGTATTGACGATAGGCACGGCTGATGCCCAGGCCGTTCTTCGTTTGCAAGAAGGCAAAATTGAAGTGGCCCGCGAGCTGAGGCGCAGCCCGCAAGCCGCCAGCCTCAAGGACACAACCTTAGCCAACAACCGGCATGCCATCCGTTTGTCACGCGAAGCCTGGCTCGACGGCCAAATCTCGGCACCGGTGGAACTGGGCCAGGGCACTCTCCAATTCTGGCTCTATCCGCTCGATTGGGCGCAAGGCGAAGGCTGGCGCGTTTTGCTCAACTGGCGCTCGGTGCTCAGCGGCCCCGATACGGCCTTCGATTCCCTCTGGGTGCGTAGCGATCCCAAGGGCAACATCGTTTTCCTGCTCGGCAACATCGAAAACAAAAAATGGGACATTCTCCAGTTTCCACTACCCGCAGGAGCGACTCCCCAATGGACCAATATCGCTATCACCTGGGATAAGGACAATCTCCAAGCCTACGTCAACGGTGTTAAAGCCACGCAAAAAGCCCGCGTGCATCAGTCGCCTCTCACCCTGGGCCGCAATTTCAAGCTCGGCGGCCCGCACGGCAGCGGCGTGGAACAGGGCAGCCAGGCGGTATCTTTTCTGGAAATGGATAAAACCGTGTGGGATGCAGACCAGATTAAGCGCCGGGTGCAGGAACAGGAGCCAAAGCTAAACGAGCAAACCGCCGGTGCCGCAGTCGAGGCCCCGCGTAACCTGGCTGGTGTCGAATACGGTGCCACCGCCTATGCCTCTTCGTTCACGCTGGAATTCGATCCCCGCAAAGTGCTTCAAGGCGAACCGGGCGCCTCTTGGAAGCCCCATGCTACCGACCAAAAACCGCGCTTCTACCTCACCTGGCCCGGCGAAGTTTCTTTCGACCAACTCACCCTCACAGGAAACCTTCCGGGCGACCAGATACAGGTATGGGCCGGACCCAGCCGGTTGGAAATGCAACAACTGACAGCACAGGTGCAACGCCCAAACAACGGGCAAGTCGCTTTAACCCTTGCCCATCCCACTAACGCCCGCGTGGTGGAGTTGCGGTTTTCTCCCGGCGAAAGCCTTTCATTGCAACAACTCCATATCCGCCCGGCCGCTTCAAATATAACGGACGTTTCCCACACCCTCTCACTGCACAAAGGCCAGGAGAATAAAGCCACCCTCCAGGCCGGAGAACTGGCGCGGTTTGAAATCGACCCCGCGTATTTCCCTCCAACGGCCACCAGCAAGCCCTGGCTGCTGGAAATCGAGCAGGTAGGGGCCGAGCCATTCCGCAATTTTCAGGATTACCGCGCCGGACGGGCACTCCTGCTTCCCGGGCAAACACAAGCCGTTGCTCGCCTGTCCCAGTTTGCGGTGAGCGGCGACTACGCCCTGTTCCTCACACCGTTGGGAGCCACAGCCCGCACCCGCGTGGGCACCATACAACTCCAGGGAAAAGCCGCGCCCCAAGCGACAGGCACCGGCTTTCCCGAAGTCAAGCTCGACCTGCAATCGCACCGCCTGCCCAACCTCGTCATCGACGGGGAGAATATTCCCGTGGTCATCATGGTGCTGGGCGCGCCTTCTTTTGAGAAGATCGCCGGCTACCGCCAGACCGGCACGCGCCTGTGGCGCTTCAACGCCTCGGCAGCGCCGCTGCTCAAGACACCCGATATTGCGAAGAACGTACAAGATACCCTGGCCGAAGTGGAACAGAACGTCAGGAACATTCTCGCGCTGGCACCCGAAACCTACCTCATGATCGGCCTGGATACGCGCCCGCAGGCGGCCTGGGTCAAACAGTATCCCGATACCTTGCAGCGCACTAGCAGCGGCAAAATGGGCTATGGGGTTAATTTCGGTTCGGCCCAACTGCGCCACGACCTGCAACACGCCACCCGCCTGTTCATGGAAGCACTGGCGCAAAAGCCATACGCCAACCGCATCGTGGGCATTCTGCCCTATTTCGGCCGCGGTGGCGACGGCTGGGGCTATGGCATCGAGCAGGCCGGTTGGGTCAAGCGCGATCAAATTCAATTAGCCGACCGCGCGCCCGCCGAAGACGCTGGTTTTTCCGCCTGGCTCGCCGCTAAATACGGCCAGCCTCTTACCCAAACCCTCAAAGGCCGTTGGCCCGATGCCGCCCTTTCGCATGGCACCCTGGTTCCCACCGACGAGCGGTTGGCTTCGGTCGATTCCGGGCTTTTTCTCGATCCGGCTACCAAGCAAGATGTCATCGACTACTGGAAATATCGCGGTGAGAGCGTCGCCACCGCGATTGTGGAAGTCGGCCAACAAGTCCAGAAATCAAGCAACGGACGGCTTCTCTATGGCGCTCACTATGGCTACTCGATGGCTTCGCTGCGCAACCAGGCACCGGGCGTCGTGCAATTAGGCGGGCATTTCAACCTTCAGGAGGTGCTGAGTTCCAATGCCGTTTCCATAGTGAATGCTGGTTCGGCTGGAGACAAGCGCGATGCCGCTTCCAACTACGAACCCATCACTCCACTGGGTTCGGCCTTGCTGCACGGCAAGCTGCCGATTCTGGAACTGGATAACCGCACCCCGCTCACGCGCGGCGTACCGCCCTACGAATACTATCAGCTCTTTTCGTTCGACGACTTCTTGCAAGGCGCCCAAAAAGACATCGGCTTCGCCCTCACCCACGGCGCAGCGATTCACTGGTATGATATGTCCTCGCCCTACGCCGCCAACGAATATTTCCGCGAGCCGTGGTATTTCGAGGATGGCTTTTACGACCTGACCCAACAGGCGATGAAGCTCGGCGCGCAACCAACCCCGCAGCCGCCAGCGGCAACACCGGTAGCCGTCTTTATCGATGAACGCGTGATTCCCTATCAAGACGTCTACAATTCCTTCGCTTATGAAAACCTGCTGCGCTATTTCCAGGAAAGCCTGGCCCAGACCGGTGTGGGCTTTCGCGCCTACTTATTGAGCGATTACGAAAAGTGGAGCCGCACTCCCGAAGCCGCCAACACCAAAATGGAAATCTTCCTCAACGGCTGGAGGCAGCCTGAAGAAGCTATCGTGCAAAGCCCGCGCGCCCAGCTCTGGTTGTATGGAAGCGATCTGCTCTCTTCCACCAAATTGAACCCACAGCCGCCAACGCGCCAGGTTTTGGGCTATGACCTGAAACAGCAAGGCGAACTCTCGTTGGCTGCCTCGCGGCTCACGCTCGCCCCCACATTTCGCAGCGGCGAAATGCCGGTTTCCTACACCAATCACCCCTACTCAAGCTTCCACACCAGCCAGCGCCTGCTCTTTGGCGAATCGTTGGCCGCGCACTATGTTCCGGCCACCTCAACCGGCTCCACCACTTTAGCCCGCTTTGATGACGGCACGCCCGGCCTGGTGGAAAGCCGTTCAGAGCACGGCCAGCGTTTCTTCTCTTCACTGCCCTATTTACCCGCTTCGGTTCTGCGCGGCCTCTACACGCGGGTCGGTATCCAGCCCACGGTGCCCTTCGGCGACTGGTGGGTGGCGCAAGGACGCGATGTGATTTCCATCAACACACAGGCAAAGGTCGAAGACTCCCAACCGCTGCAGGCATGGCTCAAGCGTCATTCGCCTTTTATCGGCACCGCCGATGAAACGGTGAAGCCGGGGCACAGCTATATCGTGTCGCAAACCCAACCATAAACCGCATTGGGGCGGGTGTGAAAAATTTTCTTGCTCAACCCAATTCCGGTCCGGCAATGGCGAACACCTGGGATGAAATGGGATGGGGCGTAGCGTTCCTGACCATGCGCTTGAGCGGTCGCTGACGGATAAAGCCTTGCTCCTCCAACCAATGGGAATAAGCAATTTGAGTCACGGGCACATCCATCACGACCGGACAACCCGGCAAGGCGTGCAGGGCTGCTGCCGTCACCCGTTGGGCCGCTACTTGCTGGGTAGCGACCACCGGGCCGATTTGATGAAAGCGGCACCCAGGCCGTCCTAACGCAAAACCCTGCAGCGAATCTTCCTGCAAATATTGCCGGGCAACTGCGGGGGCTGCTTCTCGCAACGTCTCCAATATACCGGGCCGGGGAGCGCCAAACGCCTGCTGGTCGGACTGCGCCACTGTCGGCAAGTCGTCCGGCTCGATTAGCGCCACATTTTGCAACTCGGGCACGGGCGGCATATTTTCAGGCGGCACTCCCTCTCGCGTCCAGCGATAGAGTTCATCTTCCACGATAAACCCCAGCTTTTCATAGAGCGGCTGCCCGGCCGGCGTGGCGTCCAGCTTAACGAAAGGCACATCTGCGAGATATTCCAGTGCCTGCTCCATCAGTAGGCGCCCAATACCCATGCGCTGGAACGAGGCATCCACCAGCATCATGCCGATCCAGGCAATTTCACCGTAGGTGATGGTTGCCACTGTACCGACCACTTGTTCGCCCTGCACGGCCACGAAGCAACCGCCGGGACTGTTCTGCAGGAAGAGCTGCCAGTCGGCAACCGTCTGGTTCCAACCAGCCATAGTGCTCAGGCGTAGCGCCGCCGTCAGGTCGCGCTCTTCCATGCAGCGCACCCTCAATTCACTTTCTTGTTTCTCTGCCATTGTATTACTCATTTGACGATGGATACGGAAAAAGGCCGTGCCAGGGCGCGGCACTTAAATCGACCAGGAAATCGGCCAGACCGGCAACCGCATCATCCATAATCAATTTGCCCTTTTCGGCACTACTGGCGCGGGTTTCTCCCCCGGCGCTCATCGGCATGAAGCCATGCCAGGGGCGCACGAAGAAAACGCTGCGGTTTTTAAGCTGTTCCAAGACCGGTACCTGAATGGGAAATTCATCCAATTTATCCTGCTGCACCAAATCCGGCCGCAGATGCAGCATGAGCGAAGTTTCCGATTCACCGGCATGTTCCGAAGCGTGCTCGATGCGTTGCCAGGTCTCGCGCGATACAAAACTTCCCGCGCCAACCATGCACAGAAAAGCACCCTCACCGGGACGATGACGCTCGGCGTGTTCACGAATGGTCGCCTGCAACGTGTCGGGGTTGCCGCCATGCCAGTTGACCAACACGATTTTGCGGATACCGTCTTCCTCCAACGCCTCCACGATATCGAGCACGACGTTCATCAAGGTGCGCACGCGGATGCGACAGGCAAACGGAAAGGCCTTGAAATTGACGTTGTTGCTGATAGGCAATGTCGGATACATGAGAACTCGCGCGGCCCGCGTATTGGCGGCAATCACCGCGCGACGGGCATGGGTGTCGGTTTCGAATGTATCGGTGCCATAAGGCAGGTGCGGCCCGTGCGGTTCGGTGGAGCCGATAGGCAACACAGCCACCTCCGGTGCCAGTTGGCGCACCTGCTCAATAGTCATTTCTTCCAGGATGCCGGAGGGCAAAGAGAGCGATTGTGACATAGGCGATATATTTTCAAAACGTTTGCGATAACCACCAACGGCTTAGCCTCACTTATCGTAACACACCCAGAACCCTTCCACTCACAAACTTCCCTCTCACATTGATGCAGGCACAGCATGAACCAGAACGTAAAATCCGCTATCCTTAAACGTTCATGAAACGTACTCATCACTGTGGAATTTTGCGCGAAGAACACGTCGGCCAAACCGTCACCCTCTGCGGCTGGGCCAACGTCGTGCGCGACCAATCGTATCAACTTTTTATCGACCTGCGCGACCGCTCGGGCATCGTGCAATGTGTCGCCGACCGCGAAAAAAATGAAGGGCTGCACGAGCAGCTTTCGGGCACCAAGTCGGAATACTGCCTGGAAATCACCGGCACCGTGCAAAAGCGCGTCGCAGGAAAAGAAAATCCGAAAATCGATACCGGTGCCATTGAAATCATCATCGACAGCGTCGAGATTCTCAACACCAGCAAACCGCTGCCCTTCGAGCTGGACGATGCCGCTCGCGTCAACGAAGAAACCCGCATTCAGTATCGCTACCTCGACTTGCGCCGCAAAACCATGCGCGACAACCTCGAACTGCGCCACCGTGTCATCAAAACCGTGCGCGACTTCCTCGACGCCGAAGGCTTCTGGGAAGTGGAAACGCCCCTGCTGTGGAAGAGCACGCCCGAAGGCGCCAAGGAATTCCCGGTGCCCAGTTCTAACCACCCCGGCAAGGCCTTCGTGCTGCCGCAAAGCCCGCAGCTTTGTAAGCAGATGCTGATGGTGGGCGGCGTCGAAAAGTATTTCCAGATCGCCAAATGTTTCCGCGATGAAACCGCACGCAGCGACCGCTTCCTGGAATTCACCCAGATCGACCTGGAAATGAGTTTCGTGGAGCAGGACGACGTTCTCGATGTCTGGGAGCGCATGTTCTCGCACGTCATGAAAACCACGCTCGGCGTGGACATTCCCACCCCGCTGCCGCGCCTCACCTACGCCGAGTCGATGGCTCGTTACGGCTGCGACAAGCCCGACACGCGCTATGGCATGGAACTGGTGGAACTGAGCGATATCGTGGCCGATTCCGGCTTCAAGGTCTTCACCAACGCCCTGGCCGCCGGTGGACAGGTGAAAGCCATTTGCGCACCGGGCGCTTCGGAGTATTCACGCAAGGAAGTCGATGGCCTCACCGATCTGGTGAAGCGTTTCGGCGCTCGTGGCCTCGCCACTTTTGCCAAAGGCGAAAGCGAAATCAAGAGCAACGTCGCCAAGTTCTTCACGGAAGAGCAGATGAACAGCATTTTCGAGCGCATGGATGCAAAACCCGGCGACCTGGTATTGGTAGTGGCCGACAAGCCAAGCGTCGTCGCTCAGTCGCTCGACTTCCTGCGCCGCGAAATGGCCAAGCGTCTGAACCTCATCCCGGAAAACACCTTCAACTTCCTGTGGATCGTGGATACGCCGATGTTCGAATATTCCGAGAACGAAAAGCGCTTCGATGCCATGCACCACCCCTTCTGCCTGCCCAACCCGGACGACAGGGCGCTGCTGGAAGAAGGCTTCACCAGCACACTGGAACTGAGCGACCCTAATCATCCGTGGGCCAACGTGCGCGCCTGGCTGTATGACCTGGTGCTCAACGGCTGGGAAATTTCCAGCGGCTCGATTCGCTGCCACCGCCGCGACCTGCAGGAAAAAATCTTCTCCGTTATCGGCCTGCCGCTGGAAAAAGCCCAGGAACGCTTCGGCTTCATGCTCGATGCCTTTGAATATGGCGCACCACCGCACGGTGGCGTGGCCGCCGGTGTCGATCGCCTCGTCACCATCATGGCGAATGTGCCCGATAACAACATGCGCGACATGGTAGCCTTTCCCAAGACGACCTCCGGCACCGATCCGCTTTCGGGCGCACCGACCGCCCTCGACGGCGAGCGCTGGAGCGAACTCGGTATGGCTGTCTTGCCGGACGAGGAAGAAGAGGCCGCCTCTTAAATCAAAAACGGATCGCCGTCATGGAAGAGAATTCAACTCAGATGATCGATGTCGGCGATAAGCCGAGCACTGCGCGCGAAGCGGTGGCAGAGGGTTTTATTGCCCTGCAACAAAGCACCCTCGAAGCCGTTCGCGCCAGTACTCTGCCCAAGGGCAACGCCCAGGAAGTGGCGCGTGTGGCGGCGATTATGGCTGCCAAGAATACGCCGCAGATCATCCCACTGTGCCACCCACTCATGCTCTCGCACGTGAGTTGCGAGTTTGAGTTTGGAGACGGGCAAATCCGCGTTCAAACCCGCGTTCGCTGTACCGGGCAAACCGGTGTTGAAATGGAAGCGCTGGCCGCTTGTAGTGCGGCATTGCTCACCATCTACGACATGACTAAAGGTATCGACGATACCCTTGAAATTCTCGCTATTCGCTTGCTGGAAAAGCGTGGCGGGAGAAGCGGCCATTATCAGCGAGCAAACCGTTAACGCCGCTTTCTATCGACTTCCTGTTTCAACCTACGATGTCAGGGTGATGTATGGCGAATACTCGACAACCCAATCACACACCTCAATATCTGCCCCTGCTCGAAGCACTGAAGCGGATTGAGTTTTGGCTGGAACGAGACGGTAGTTCCCGGATCATAGTTGCAACGCCCACGATTGAGGAATTAAAGCGTCAGGAATTGCCGGATCATATACGCATCATCCCCAGGAAACGCCGTGGACCCCGCAAGCAGATTCGTGGGCGGCGGCATTTTAATGAGAAACGTTTAAAATTGGCACGTTGGCCCGAGGATGGGCTGGATGAGAATGCCCTTCCATTTGCGGTTTGCGTGGTTGCCGGAGAAGCGGATTTTCATATTGCCGATTACATCTTGCATTGCACTGCGGGAGACTGGGTACTCTTTCCCGCAGGTATTCCCAAACAAGATGGCAGTACACCCCATCTTGAAGGCGATACCGGTGGACGATATGGCGAAGTTCTATGGATGTATACAGGTGTCACCAAGGAAACGAAACTGCGCTGCTGGATTTGTCGTTCGGAAGAAGAACGGCATTATTCGGTAAAGGACGCCAATTGCTGGATTGGGCATCGCCTTCTGGCACAGATGTTCAATGGCTTTTGTGATGAAACCCAAGACGCCCGGCGACCGGAAATTATGCTTCATCTTCTGCAGGGTGTCTTGCTGCTCCTCCGCAGTGAGATTGAAGCCGGACATGCTTTGTTTGGGGAAGCCGTGCACTCCTCACTCAACGAAAAAACGGCACAAGATCCCATCACCGAAGCCATAACCTACATCGAAGAATACATGTTTCAACATTTGACAATTGAAAGCGTTGCCCGCCAGGTATCGATTTCACCGTCTTCGTTGATACGGCGATTTAAGGAACGGACGGGGATGACGTTTAATCGCTACCTGACCCAATTACGTTTGGAACATGCTGCAACGTTACTGGTAGAGACAGACGTACCCATCGCTCATATCTGCCAGAGAGTGGGGTTAAAATACGGCCAATTCCGCTTGCTTTTTCAACAACATCACCAATGTTCACCAGGACAGTTTCGCGAGTTGAAAAAGTCGAAAGAGATATCCGTGTGAAATTGACAAGATATTGACGGTTAGTGGTGGATATTGACGTTTCAACGAACTCTACTGGTGGGATAATAATAGTAGTAAATATTTTGAAGAGAGGACTACGTTGAAACATCAAAAGTGGTGTCCCGGAAATCAGCAACGAGGGTTCACGTTAATCGAACTTTTGGTTGTTATAGCCATCATATCAATTCTTGCCGGAATTCTATTTCCCGTTTTCGCGCGGGCGAGGGAGAATGCCAGGCGAACTAACTGTTTGAGCAACATGAAACAAATCGGGTTGGCGGCAATGATGTATGTCTCAGACCACGATGGATTTTACGCGTTGAGTTATCCAAGGGCTGCTGGTATGCCTATCGAAGATACCAACCCGTCGCATCCTTCGGGAAGTTTTAAGGTCAGCATCACCACAGGCGGAAATACTTACCAGGGACACTACCGTACCTGGATGGATCTTATCTTTCCCTACATGAAGAGTGCGCAAATATTCGTGTGCCCTTCCGCTGTTTCCGAGCGTGTGCAGCAAGGCGATCCCACTTACGGTTATAACGCTGCTTTCTCGGGAACCGGGAGTGATTGCTACTCCTATACCAGCGGTTGCGTTTATAACGTAGCTTTGCACGAAGCGGTGGTAACGCGGCCCTCTGAAATTATTATGTTTATGGACCGAACCGACCCTGGCAGCTTCCGAACCTTTCCCCAGAGTATGAGTGTCGCATTAAATGCTGATAACCCCAATGTCACCCCTCATTTGGCCGGGGGAAATCAGGTATTTGCAGATGGGCATGCCAAATGGTCGCCCGGCAGAAAAATCAAAACCGCGAACGACTACACCAATTGTAATTTGAATAACCTAACAAACGTGCCTAACTGCCGCCGGGATTGGAATCCCTATATTCCCTAACTCTATCATTTCTAAAGTAGCTATTTCTCATGCCAGGTAAAAGTACTTTTCTCTCTATTCTCTCTCTGTGCGCATTAAGCATTTTGCCGGCTTTCGCTCAAAGCCCGGCTTCTTTGAATACACCGTTAGTCCGTATTGGCCAGACGGACGCCCTTCCCACTATTGACGGCAAGCTGGATGATGCTGTCTGGAAACAAAGTATCGCCATCAATGAATTTAGCGTGGCCGGTAGCAAAAGTCCTGCTGCGGAACAGGCACAGGTGCGCTTTGTTTATGACGACCAGAATCTATACATTTCGTGGCGTTGCGAGGAATCGCTGTTACGCGTGGAACAGCAACGGATGCATGAGGTGAAGGCCGATGCAAAAAAATTAGATAGCGATGTGTTCGGTGACGATTGCGTCCTGCTCTTCGTGCAGCCCAACCGAGACGGCACCGTGTATGAATTTGACGTTAATTCCATAGGGACTTTGTTCGATGCGCGCAGCCGGGCTAATGACCTATGGAAAGCGCGCGACGCTTCCTGGAATTCGGCTGCCAAAGCTGCTGCAGTGCGTGAGGACGGGTTCTGGACAGCGGAATTAGCCATACCATGGACAGCGTTTGGTGAGGGTAAACCCGCTAACTATGCATCCTGGCTCGTTAATCTGCAACGCCGCGCGGTCGGACGTGGTGAAAGTTCTTCCTGGTCTACTAATAACTCGCCCTCCATCCACCTTTTTGATCATTGGGGTGATTTAGTTTTCGATCAATCGATCCCGGAGATATCAACACAGCCACTGGCAAATTTTCAAGCCGGAAAAAGTAACTTTGAGGCGCATGTTTCATCATTGAGCAAGCCATTGGAATTTACCATTGACCTGATCGATGATAAAAAAGTGTCTTCATTTAAAGGGAGCATTCATCCCGCTTCAAATCAGAATGTAAAAGTGCCGATTACGGCGACAAGCGACATGCCCCTTGTGCAATGGACGGCTCGTGAGGAAACAGGAAAGTCCTTTTATCGCTCACCACAGCTTTTGATATCGGCGCGCAGTTCACAAGCCCATTTAAAAATCAGCACGGCTAAAGCGTGGAAGCTCTATATTAACGGTGTCCAAACCCGCGAAGGTAATTCCGCGCAAAACCTGGATATTCCCTTTCCTCTTGCAAACGTCAATGACATCGTGGTGGAAGCGCAAAGTGGGCAGGCCGAACTCCAATTAGCCGCACCAGGCTTTGCTCCTACCGAGGAAATTGCCTGGCGCACCCATCCGGTCGATCCCAAAGTCCTTACGCAACGCGACCGGCATCAGTGGGAAATAGCACCCTCCGGGGACGCAGTCATCGGCACTGCCGGCGCACCCGTCTATTTGCAACACACGCTACTGGATCAAAGCACTTTGAGCTATCCGGTTGCAACCCCGGCATTTTACATCGCTCAAGGCACCGCTCAGCAGATCACCTTTCTGGCTGAAGGAGTCGAAGGAATTCCCCTCCATAACTGGCAAATGGCGTTGGCTGTCCCTGCGGAATTTGAAGTATTGGGCAGCAGCGGGTTTTACTCCATCGCAAGCGGCAACGACGGGCATCCCGGTAGTAAACCCAGATTCCACACCAGTAAGGAGGGCCAACTCCCCATCGACGGAAAAGTGATGTCGCTGTATCGCATCACTGCGGACAAACCTATTCATTATCGAGCTAACCAAAAAGCGATTCTGGTGAGTTTCGAAGTGCTGGTGCGATTACCCAAAACAGCCAGAATTGATACGGCACAAGACGACATGTTCTATTATTGGAGCACTGCCAACGCGAACTCCGTCAGTGAGACAATTCAAAAAATCAATGTACGCACCTTGCCTCCATTAAATGGCAAACAACCCCGGAAATTTGTCTGGGAATTCTGGTCCAGCAACGCCAGGGTGCCTCAATTTGACGATGCCTCATTATTACCTTCCATTCTGGATACGGCACGCCAGGCGGGATTCAATAAATATATCGCTTCAACGACTGATAAGGACTTCAACCAAATCGTCGGTACTTACGGAATGAAGCCTGTTATGATGGTCGAGTTTACAGGAACGCGCACCTTTGAATTGAATAAACCCTATCTCGCCAAACATCCTGAAGACGCCCTGGTCGATATGGACGGTAAACAGAGCGACAAATGGATGTGCACCACCCAGGTGCTGGGAAAAAACTGGCCGATGTATGCAAGGCAGTTGGAAGAATTGGTAAAAAATTCCGCTGCGGACGCCGTGGAGTATGACTATGAAATACCTCCTTTCAGGCCGCCACACGCTTGCTATTGCGGGCGTTGCCTGGCAGCTTTCCGCTCTTTTGCCAAAATGAGCGGCAGTGTGAAACTGACACCGGCTATTGTGCAAAAAGATTATCGCACACAATGGGTCGACTTCATGGCCTGGCGGGGCGCCGTTCTTTTAAAGCAAATGAAAGATGCCGTCCACGCTGCTGATCCAAACGTACTTTTTACCTCCTATAGCGGTTACTACGATGCCGGGAATAATACCACCAAAACGCGCTACGGCATCGATTGGGATATCGTCGGACAAATGCAATCGGTTGATGAAGCGGGCATGGGATACGGCCGTCCCCTCCCTGCAATTACCGATAGCGTTAAAGCCCTCCGTGGCATCCCGGTAAAATTCGGCGCCATTTTAACTCCCTATGATTATCGCGCCCGCCAGCCGGTAGCACCGCTTCAACGCGCAACTCTGCTGCGGCACGCTTTGGATGCCACAGGTGGGGTATTGGTATATACCCGCAAATCGCTGGAAGGCCGCACCTGGCAGGCAGTCGCGGATTTGACGCGACTGACTGCAGAGCATGAAGATCTGTTTTTACAGAAAACGTTGCACGATATTCCGGGCCAGAATCCGGCTGAGGTTCAAATGGTCAAAGGCGCCGGGAAAACATTGTTGTGTGTGATGAATTTGTCCAAATCGGGCGAGAAAAATTTGACCTTGCCAGTTCCCGCCGCGTTGGGACAAGGCACGGAATATTACAACGGCCAGAAGGTAAGTAGCGGACAAACATTACGCTTTAAATTGGCACCAGGGGATATACGCGTTTTTATCTTTAATCAATAAAGCACTTCAAGATCAAATGACGCAAGCTACCGTTACCGCAAGGGAATACGCAGTCGGATGCGAGCGTTTATCAGTCGTAAGGGAAAGTTGTCTTGCAACACTCCACTCTCGGCAGTACTTTTCAAAACGGCCTCGAAAATAGTTATGCAAAACCTGTCTTTGAAGTAATTTCAGGACCCGGCGGCTAAAAATTTGGGAGGGGTAATTGCATCAATTGTAAAATAGCAACACGATGTCAATTCACCCTTCTCAATATTTGTCGTGGAAATGGTTCTCCGATCATATCTGGCGCATTGCGCTACTCTTCGTCGGTATTCTGCTGCCGTTGGTGCTGCTTGGCAAATTGGCCGACCGCATCCACGAAGGCCGCACCTTTTCGTTCGACGACAAACTGTTGCTACTCATTCACGATAACTCCACTCCCTGGCTCGATTGGCTGATTGTCACCGCCGAACGCACCGGCAGCTTTTTTACGATACCGTTTTTCGTTATTGCTACCCTGGCGCTCCGCTTTCTCAAACGCCCGGGAAATGCCTTGTATTTCGTATTTACGGTGAGTGGAGCCTATGCCCTCAACCTGCTGGCGAAAGCTTTCTTCCAACGCGAACGTCCGGCACTCTGGGAATCGCCCTTGCCGGAAAGCAACTTCAGTTTCCCCAGCGGTCATTCCATGGTCAGCATGGCGGTGGCTATTGCCTTTATCGAGTTGGCCTGGCGCACCAAATGGCGCTGGCCGATGCTGGCCGCTATGCTCTGCGGCACCTTCTTCGTGGGGTTCTCACGTTTGTATTTAGGCGTCCATTACCCTTCCGACGTTCTGGCCGGTTGGAGCGCTTCGCTGATCTGGGGTTGCGGCCTCTATCTCCTGATGCGCAACAGCATGAGGAAACCGGTTGAGATAAGCTAATAAGTTCACAATCAACATTTTTTACTCCCGGGCGTGCGCCCGGTGTTAGGTTAAGGAGAGATATTTCGTGGCATTGAAAATGGAAGAGATCGTTTCGCTGTGTAAGCGACGCGGATTTGTATTTCAGTCGTCGGAGATTTACGGTGGCTTTGCCTCCTGTTGGGACTACGGTCCGCTGGGTGCCGAACTCAAGCGCAACGTGAAAAACGCCTGGTGGCAGAGTGTCGTGCATGAGCGCGACGATATGGTGGGACTCGATTCTTCCATCCTCATGCACCCCAAAATCTGGGAGGCTTCGGGCCACCTGGCGACCTTCAACGATCCGTTGGTCGATTGCAAAAGCTGCAAATCGCGCTTCCGTGCCGACCACTTGAAGAACCTCGAAACCTGCCCCAACTGCGGCAACAAAGGCACCCTCACCGAGCCGCGCCAGTTCAACTTGATGTTCAAGACCCACGTCGGCCCGGTGGAAGCCGAGGACGGCTCGAACATCGCCTACCTGCGCCCCGAAACCGCGCAAGGCATCTTCGTGAACTTCCCCAACGTGCTGAATTCTTCCCGCAAGAAACTGCCGTTCGGCATCGCGCAAATCGGCAAGGCGTTCCGCAACGAAATCACGCCCGGCAACTTCACCTTCCGCACCCGCGAATTCGAGCAGATGGAAATCGAATACTTCTGCCGCCCCGAAGATGCACCACGCATCCACGAGGAATGGATTCAGGCTCGCTACCAATGGTATTTGGATTTGGGCATCACCCCGTCCAAACTCTCGCTCCGTCCGCACGACAAGGACGAACTGGCGCACTACGCCCAGAGCGAAGAATCGACCGGCACCACCGACATCGAATATCAGTTCCCCTTCATGAACGAACCGGCAGAATTGGAAGGCATTGCCAACCGCGCCGACTTCGACCTGTCGCAGCACGCCAAATATTCCGGCGAAAAACTGACCTACTTCGATCCGCAGACCAACGAACACGTCGTGCCTTACGTCATCGAGCCTTCAGCCGGTGCCGACCGCGCCACGCTGGCGTTTTTGGTCGATGCCTATCACGAAGAAGAAGTCAAACCCGGCGATACCCGCGTGGTTTTGAAGTTCCATCCCAAGCTGGCCCCGACCAAAGTTGCGGTGTTGCCGCTGGCCAAGAACAAGCCGCCGATCGTCGAAGTCGCCAAGAAGTTGCGTAGCCAGCTCATCAAGAAAACGATCGCGGTGTACGACGATACCGCCAGCATCGGCAAGCTGTACCGACGTCAGGATGAAATCGGCACCCCGCTTTGCGTCACCGTCGATTTCGATACGGTTGAAAAAGACAATGCCGTCACCGTGCGCGACCGCGACACCATGCTGCAAGAACGCGTCTCGCTCGACCAGGTGGAGCGCTATATTCAGGACAAGCTGGATCTTTAAATCGATTATGAAAAGCGAGACATGAGTCATCCCGAATTTTTATAATTGGGTAGACATGAAGCGACCTTTTACTTAAAGATTGAGTTGTAGACACAATCAGGTAAGAGGTCGCTTCATCATGCAGCATACACCGCAGCCATTATCACCGTCAACAGAGCCTTTATCCTTGGCTCACCTTTCTGTGGAAGCTCCCCCCGTAAGTGCTCAACTCTACTCGCACTTACAAGAGTTTCTCAACCCTCTCCTTGTCCAGCTCGATGCCAAAATCGATTCCCGATTAGCACGGACATTCCTTGCAACGATTGCTGTTTTGCTCCAACATCGTCATCGCAATAATGGGCTTCTTCTCTCGGAGTTAGGGGGTTGTTTGCTTCCACCTGCCCATGCCCCGGCTGGCACCAAACGCCTTTCCAATCTCCTGCGCTGCCGCAAGTGGTCGGCTAAGCTCATTGAGCATTTTCTCTGGAAACAAGCCCAGAATCGTCTTGAGCAATTACAAAAGTCCCAACAAGAATCTCTCGTCTTATGGGATGAGAGCGTGATTGAAAAGCCCGAAAGCTTGGCACTGGAAGGATTATGTGCCGTGCGTAGTGCTAAAGCTAAACGGTTAAAACGCATTAAACCCGGTTATTACAACCCACCGGGAGGACGACCGATCTTTGTTCCAGGCTGGCAATGGATAACCCTTTTACTTATGGGCACCAGCGGTCCTCCAACTGTGGCAGCTATGCGTTGGTGGAGCAATAGAGGGCCTCAGGCCACTGAAACGCGAACCGTTCAAACCAGACTCTTGCGGCAGTGTGCCCGTTGTTGGAAGCAAAAGGTTTGCCATGTTTTTGATCGCGGCTACGCCGGAAGTCCCTGGCTAGGATTACTTTTCAAATATCAAGTGCGTTTCATTGTCCGTTGGCCTAAATACTATCATCTCCAGGATCTGGTAGGTTGTGAAGCCAAAGCGTGGCAACTGGCACGCGGGAAGCGGTCTTGGGAGCACCGCTTGATTTGGGATGCGCGCCGCCGCTGCCATCGTAAAACGGGAGTCTATGCACTTGAAGTGCGTCATCCGCATTACGATCAGCCGCTTTGGCTGGTGATCTCAAGACCGGGGCAAGGGAAAGAGCCTTGGTATTTGCTGACCAACTGCCCTGTGGCTACCGCTGACGATGCCTGGCGGACCATCTTTGCTTATGCCCGTCGTTGGCAAATCGAAATGTGCTTTCGTTATAACAAAAGCGAACTGGCCATGGAGAGTCCGCGTTTATGGGAATGGGAGCGACGGGTTAAATTACTTCTCATGGTGACTTTGGCCTATGCCTTCTTGCTCACATTGATGGAGATACCCCTCCTGTGCCACTGGTTGCTGAGAAACTTTTGTCATCGAACAGGAAAGCGGAACCGAGAAGCCTCGATTCCGCTTTATCGAATAAGATACGCACTCAGTCAATTATGGATTATTTATATGACATATCCTGCCGCAATAAAGCAAAATTCGGGATGACTCATGTTTTGTTTTTAGTGATATAAATCAATATTAAAAATGACCTGAAACAATAATCCAATACCTGATATCAGCATTCCCGTTCCGGCAATGAGAGGTAAAATTAACATACAGAATGAAAAATCTTCATTCTGGAAAATGCCTTCACTAATAATTTTGGGAGACAGAAATGAAAACATTGCGCAGTGATTGTAAGGGCTTTACCCTGATAGAACTTCTTGTCGTTATAGCTATCATAGCAATACTCGCATCAATTCTTTTCCCTGTATTTGCCAGGGCGCGAGAAAATGCGCGGCGCACCAGTTGTTTGAGCAATATGAAACAACTGGGGCTGGGAATCATGCAATATGTGCAAGATTATGACGAGCGCTTTCCCATGTATCGAGTTCCTGAGTTCTCCAGTACACTCACGGCCAATCCCTATGGCTGGGCCGATGCCGTTCAGCCCTATGTCAAAAGCACGCAAATTTTCCAGTGTCCCAGCGAACCCACTTCACCCGACACTTCGAAATCACCCGGAGAGACTGGTAGCGGATACACCGATTATGCTCTGAATATCTGGATTGGAGGACTTTATATTGATTCCGGAGGCACTGGAAGGAAAGGCGCTGGAATAAATATGTCTACTCTGACAGCACCGGCACTAACGGTCTTGAATGTTGAGTATCGCTCCTACGGCAGTGCTTCTTTTATTTCTGAAAATTCAAGCAACACCCTGGTCAACGGCAGGGTTGATCTCGCGAATCTCATTCCGCGGCATTTCAACGGTATCAACCTGGCTTTTACCGATGGACACGCAAAATATATTTCCAATATTGGTGGGGTGACAAACAATCGCTTCCGCAATCTCTGGGGCGCAGGCACGCCGTTGGAGGTTTCAGGAAATGATCCAACTCTGAACCCGGGCGGAGCCACCCTGAGCTACTAATAACAGCAGACCTTTCATAAAAATGAAAAAACATCACACATTTGCACTACTCCTTGGAGCATTGGCAGGGATGAACAGCTATGCCCAGGCGGCGATCATTGCCTCAAACGGTAAGAGTCCGTTTACTATCGTCTTACCGGAAAAAGCACCCATATCCATTCAGGAAGCGGCGAAGGAATTACAACTCAATATCGCTCAATCCACAGGCGCCCAATTGCCCATTCGCAGCGACGGCGAAGTGGTGAGCGGCCCTGTAATCAGCTTAGGAGCTACCAAACAGGCTGCCGTGGCCAAGGTCAATACGAATGGCATCGGCGACAGCGGTTTTCGCATACTCACCCGGGGTGACAGTGTTTATATCATTGGGTCCGATACAGTCGCGCGTATCTTTTCCAACAAATATCTCGACTACGAAAAATACGAAGAGCAGCCCAATACTCCCGGGCCACAAATGACCAAAGACGGTGGATTTAGTTTTGGTACTGCGAACGGGGTTTATACTTTTCTCGAAGATTATCTGGGTGTTCGTTGGCTCATGCCTGGCGATTTAGGACGCGATGTGCCTAAAAAAGGCACTTTTGAAATTCCCGAAATCAACCGGAGTGAAACCCCGCAACTGATTTATCGGCAGTTGCCGCTCTCAGCGGTCTATGGCCTCGTCACACCCGCCATGGAAAGTTGGGGTTTGCGTCATAAGCTCGGGTTTTCCTTCCGGCTCAACCACGACCACAACTGGCTGCAAACCGTGCCTGCCAACTTGTATGACCAGCACCCCGACTGGTTCCCTCTGGTTAACGGGAAACGTGTTCGCCCGGCGACCTCCTACCCGGCTCGCAATTATGCCAAAATCGAAACCACCAATCCGGGCATGATCGATTACTTTGCACAAAAAGCAATCGAAACCTTGAAGAACGATCCGTACGCAAACACCTTTTCCCTCTCTCCCAGCGACGGCCGCGGCTGGAGCGAAAGCCCCGAAAGCAAAGCTCTCTACGACCCGCCCCCGGCAGGCTCGCAGTTTCCTTCGGTAACACCGCTGATTCTCAAATGGTATCACGACGTTTCGGCTGCTGTCGCCAAAGAGTATCCCGCCGGAAAATTAGCCGGTTATATCTACGTCGACTACGGCCAGCCGCCCCACAAAGGCAGCGCGAAACTACCGGAGAATTTCACACCGGTCATCGTCGGGCAGTGCTTCGGTTTTAGCTTCTTTCAGGAAAAAGCACGTCAGGAGGGCGAAAGACTCATCAAGGAATGGACCAAAGTCGCGCCTGCCAACTGGTTCTATTACGGCATGCCCACCTGGACACGCAACAGCAGCGGTCTGCTCACCACGGCTTCGCCCGACAACCTCAATTTCATTTTCAAACTGCTGCGTGAGAACGACATCAAGGGTGCCTATCTCTATGGCGACGGTTCCTGGAGCCAGACCGCCATGGGCAATTACATCCAGGCCAAAATGCTGTGGAATCCGCATCTCGATGCCAACCAGTTGCAGCGCGAATGGCTGGTGCGCGCCTATGGCCCGGCGGCCGGTGTGGCGATGGAAAAACTCTACGACCGGATGAATCACGGAGCCTTTGCCGACTATTTTCGCAAGAACCCGACCCAGCACTACAACGTGCGCGAAAAAATGTTCCGCGACTACTACGGCCCTAATTACGCGGAATTGGAAAAGCTGTTTCTGCAAGCCAAAAGCCAACCGATGACGGACGCTCAAAAGCGACGGCTGCAAATGATTGAAGACAACCTGATCGTGCTGCAATGGCGCCTGCGCAATGCGGGGCTTTTGCCGGCCGATTTCAAATCGCCCTTGCAGCGCAGCAACGAGCAAGTGACCTCTCTCCTGCAAACGGAAAACCAGGACTTCGCCTATTTCCCCAAGGTGTTCTATCAAACCAACATTACCCCGACCAAGGTTGAGTCAGGGAAGATTGCAGCCACCCAAAAGCCGGCGGTATTGCCCCACACCGGCCGCATCTTACTCTATGCAGCCAAGGAAGGCGACATTCAATTGACGTTTAAAGACGTGCAGCCCGGCAGCACTTTCCTGAGCTACCTCGTCAATGCCGCAGCGACCGGCCAGCAACTGCAATCGGGTATTGTCTACAACGGCAAGAATCTGGTTATCAAGGCCAAAGCCAGCACCGCCTACTATCTGACCGTAACGCCGCAGGGCATCATCAGCCCCAGCGTGAGTTGGAGCGTCACCGCCCGCAACGCGGCACTGGCCCGGGCTGCCTACCAAGACAAAACCATGCGCCTTGAAGGCCCGGCGAGCGACGTTTACGCCTACGCCGCGCCGGAGTTGCTGATGACTGCGGTCACCGATGCATCCGGCGTCACATTTCGCCCGCAGACCCACGAAGAGCATATCCAGAGCACATTTCTGCGCAAATATCCCAACGCCAAAACCGTGGAACGCCTGCACGACAACTGGCGATTCCAGACCGATACAGACAAAAGCGGGCTTGCACAAGGTTTTACGAACCCCCAATTCAACGACCAGACATGGAAAATTGTCACCGCCACCGATATCTGGCAGAACCAGGGCTTTCCCAGCTATCACGGCACGGCCTGGTATCGCCGAAGCTTCATGGCACCCCAAACCGGAGCCGACGATCCGCAAGGCGTGAACAAACAACGCATCCTGCTCGCTTTCGGGGCTGTCGATGGTGACGCTGTTATCTATCTCAACGGCCAAAAAATCGGCCAGCATCTTCTGGGCACCAGCGGCGCCGGGTGGGATGAGGCGTTCGCCATCGATGTCACCAAAGCGCTCAAACCCGGCCAGAACACGGTTGCGGTGCAAGTGACAAAAGAGGTGTTTTCCAGCGGCATCTATAAGGGCGTCAGCCTCTTGTTGGAAGAAAATTAGCAGTCCGTAAAATAAGTTTTTCCTTATCCTTTTTTGCATTAAGCGAGCGTCGTCTGCTATTTGCGAACCCTGAGCGTAAGCGACGGGTTGGCGTAAACGCTTACGGAACAGGAATGTCAGCCCGTCGCTCACGCTCAGGGTTCGCAAATCGATGCACCTCTCCAGTCTAAGGAGTAGGGGAAATTTAATTTACAGGCTAATTAGGATCAAACGACATCCTAAAAAGCAGCGCTTTAATGCCATGCGGAGAACTTTCCGCATGGCATTAAATTTAGGCCGTAACACGCGAGGTTGTACACTACTAATGACAGAGAACAAATTTTATCCGATCAAAATCCGTGGAACTTCTTGTCTGAACAAGCCCTGCCCCATGTTTCCGCTGTCGCCTATTTTTCGCGAAAAATTAATCCCCTGGTCGGAAAACGATTTGGCAAACCGCCTGGTCGTGGCACGGCCGGTGCTCACGGCCGCTTCCCTGCCCTATGGCGTGCAACTGGCACCTAAAAAATTCCTGGGCAAGCGGGTGCCCATCCATAACCGCCGCATCTACGCTAATCAACATATTTATCGCGCGCGCTGGCCTGAAGAACAGCTTCACGAACTGTATGTCCCCAAATTGGTTTGCGTCACGAAGGGCGTCACGAACTACCGCGCCGGTGAATATGTCATTACCTGCGGCGAGGGGCACTTCATTCTTCTGCCACCCTTCACCCCCAATACCACGGGCGGCCAACCCCACCTGGAAGGCGAAAACCGCCAGCACGGCTCCTGCGACTTGATCCAGTTTTTGCTCCTGAACAACAGTATTCAATGCATGTCCTGTTCGAGCCGGGGCGAAAAACATTACGACGCCACCGAAAAAAGCTGTTTCGTGCGGAATTTTCAAGCGGTGCAACTTTTTAATCTATTTGTCGAAGAAGCCTCGAAAGAACACAGCAATGCTGAAATCAATTCGCATTTACTTTCGGCGTTTTTTCGTTCTTTTTTTCGCGACCTGGAAGAAGAAGGCACGCTACACCGGATAAATTACCCTGTCTCACCCAATATCCATACTTCTTCCGACGATTTATTGCAGGAAATCCAGGCCTATATCAAAGGCCATCTCAGACAGCAGTTGACGATCGAAATGATGGCGCGGCTCTTTCATATGTCGCCCTCCCAATTCACCCGCTATCTCCGCAAAACCACCGGCCTGTCGTTTGTAGACATGCTCACGGAATATCGCCTTGAAGAAGCCAAGGTACTTCTGCGCGAAGCTCAGTGGACCGTCCGGCATGTTGCCGATCTGGTGGGCTTCAAGTCGCACACCTACTTCAACGCCCTGTTTCGGCGCAAGGTCGGTTGCTCGCCGGGAGAGTATCGTAAAAACCAGCAATCGGCGAATAACCATCTTGCCAAATAACAGTTTTTTTCCATTTTGAATGTTCAAATTTAAAGCTCTTCTTTTTGATTTAAAGCAAACGCTTAAAGGTTGTCTCTATTTGCGGAGGCATTGCGTTATTTTCACCGTCGCTTAATCTCTTCTTCGCATTCTCTTAATCATTTCACGGAAAAATGGGCTTTGTTAATTTCCAAGGAGAAATATTTAAGAAAATGCGTACTATCGAACGTCAGGCCAAGTCGAACAAAATCTGGAATTTCGCTGCCCTGGCAGCCACTGTTCTCTCCGGTGCCGGTGCGGTCTCTTCCGCCCAGGCCCAGACCATCAAGGTCGATGGTTCTTCCACCGTGTTCCCCATCACCGAAGCCGTTGCCGAAGAATACGGCAAGAAGAGTCCCGTTCGCGTGACGGTCGGCGTTTCGGGCACCGGTGGCGGCTTTAAGAAATTCGTTGCCGGTGAAACCGTCATCTCCAACGCCTCCCGTCCCATCAAGGCCACCGAAGCCGCCAAGGCTCGTGAAAACGGCATCGAATACATCGAATTGCCAATTGCCATCGACGCCATCACGGTTGTCGTCAACCCCAAGAACACCTGGGCCAAGTCGCTCACTCTCGATGAACTCAAGAAAATCTGGTCGCCCGGCAGCAAAATCAACAACTGGAGCCAGGTGCGCAAAGGCTTCCCCAACCGCCCCTTGAAGCTTTACGGCCCGGGCACCGACAGCGGCACCTTCGACTACTTCACCGAAGCCGTCAACGGCAAGGAAGATGTCAGCCGTTCCGACTACACCGCCAGCGAAGACGACAATGTTTTGGTGCGCGGCGTGTCGCAGGATGTGGGTGCCCTGGGTTACTTCGGCTACTCCTACTACGCTGAGAATACCCGCAGCCTGCGCGCTGTGGCTATCAATGGTGTTTTGCCGAGCGCCAGCACGGTTGCTTCGGGTAAATATCGCCCGCTGTCGCGTCCGCTCTTCATCTACGTCAGCAAGAAGGCCGCCAGCCAGTCCTACGTTGCCAACTTCGTGAACTACTACCTCGCCAACGCCGGCAAATTGGCCCGCCAGGTCGGCTACGTCGCCCTGCCCGCCAACCAGATCAAAGCCGCCCAGCAGCGCTTCGCCGCTCGCAAAACCGGCTCCATCTACGGTGGCCAAGGCGCTGTCGTAAAGCGCTAAATATATGCCACACAACATAAAAAGCCCACTCTCCTTTTCGGAGGGTGGGCTTTTTATTGTTAGCCATTCTTACTTACTCGCAGCTAAGACCGGCGTCGGAACCACCGAGAACACAGAGGTCACAGAGCGTTCCCTCCCATCCGAAGGTGTATTGAGTACCTGGTCTTTCACTACAAAAGTGGAAGAACCGCCGCCATCGAGGTTAATCGCCTGCGTGCATCCCAAGTCTTTCATTGTCTGCGCCAACTCGGGCAAAGTCTGCCCCATTGAATGCTCCGGCTGCCTGCCGTCCACGACGAACAAGACCAGATAAGGCTTTTTGTTTCGCACATAAGACCCAACAGCCGTGCGTGGATGCCGCTTACTCAGCACATCACCTCCAAACCCCTCCTGCGTAGCGGTGATGTTAATTCTGCCATTGGAAATCAGCCCTGGCCCGCCCCCAATAGCCTCTTGCACATCCCATATTTGCCCACCTTTGGGGAAACCAAGGTCGGGCGGCCGCGAATCGGTTTTAGCAGTGTTGGGAAGCGGCGACGGGTAAGCGATGACTTGTCCGTTCAGGTGCGCCACCCACTTGGCCTCGAACACCTCTTCCACGACTCTGCGCCCGGCACGCACGCCCCAAACACTCCGCATAATCGGCTGTGGCGGCTGCCCGGTGCGTGTGCGTTGCGCTGGATTCTGCGCCAACACTCTGCCGCCACTGATAACCGTATTAAGCGTCACAGCCTGGCCGCGCAGGGTGAAATAGCCGCCGTTAATCGTTACAAGTGCCCCGGCTTTTTGACTGAGCACACTGGTCCATTCACGCCCGGGTTGGCCCTGCGAAACGGAGGCTTTGGCTTGAACGCCGGTATCGGAGTAGTCGATAAGCGCATACCAGGCCTTCACCGGCTGCCCATCGACATTGACGGCATCGCCGGCAAAGACTTGAACCGAAGGCGGTAAATCCATCGGTAATTGAGTCCAGGTAAAAGACCCCAGTTCCTGACTAATAACAGGTGGCTGTGACGTAGGTGGTGGCGGCAGCGGTGGTAACGTCTGGCTGCCGATTTCGTCCGCAAACACCGGTGAGTAAATGGACGTTGCCAGAACGAAAGCCGCCCACAACGCGCGGCGTGCTTTACCTGAAGAGATGGATTGGATTTTCATGATTTTGCTTTTGATGAGACAACTGCAAGTATAGAAGTGGTAGTGCGCTCTACGCCATCGGAAGGGCGATTCAACAACTGCCCATTCACCACAAACGCCGAAGAGCCGCCGCCATCGAGGTTCATTGCTTCCACGCAGCCCAGCGAAATGAGTATGCGTGCCAGTTGGTTAAGTGTCAGCCCCAAACTATGCCCTGGCTGTTTTCCATCGACGACGAAAAAAATCAACCGTTTATCACGCGTCCAGCCAATCGCTGTGCGCGCATAGTTCGCTTCGTTTTGAAAGCCCGAGCCGGTGAACAGTTCTTCTTTGAAGGTGATATCAACTTTACCGTTTTGCACCAGGCGCGGGCCGCCGCCGATGGCGCTCTCGATGTGCCATTGGCGACGATCATGATAGGTTCCGCGTGAAAAATCCGGCAACTCTGCATCGGCCTGGAGTGTCGTGGGAACCGGCTGCGGTATTTTCCAGAGCTTTCCCTTTGCATGAAACGCCCAGCCCATCTCAAAGCGCCGGTCTTTGGTTATGCCCATCGCACTGCGCGGCGCAAAGGTGCGATGCCCACCGCGTGTGATTTCGCTTTTATTTTCACGTAATACACGCCCATCGCGCATCACCAATGAATACGTCTCGGCTGGAAGTTTTCCTACATCGAAATAGCCGCCGTTTACAGCTACCAGTGCGTGATTCTGCGTTGCCTGGCGGCTGGGCAACTCCTTTCCTGTCGCAGTCTCTTGCACCACGAACGGCTTGGTAGTGATACCTTGATCTTTATAATCGATGGCGGCATACCACGCCCGAAAAGCTTCACCGCGCGGGCCGATTGCCCGTCCTTCATAAACCTGAATCGAAGCCGGTAAATCGTAAGCCAGTTTGTGCCAGATAAAAGCGCCCGGTTCAATGGGATCGCTTACCGTCAACCCGGCTAAAACACATGCGCCCGCCACGAAAACCGTGGCGAGCGCAATGCGAACATGTCTAATCATCTCAGACCATATGCGGCAAACGATGATTCATTTTTTATAAAGGCGACTTAGCCGCCACCACCGCCCGACCCTTTGATGCCGCCTTCGGTCATGGCTTTGGCATCCAGCAATTCCGTCAACTGTTCTTCGGTGAGGTCGGTATCCTCGAGGGCCACATCTTTCAGCTTGCGGTTTTGCGCATAGGCTTTCTTGGCGATGGCCGCACCCTTTTCATAACCGATGATGGGGTTGAGAACCGTCACCATGATGGGGTTCTTATCGACCAATTCCAGCATGGCTTCGCTCTTCACTTCGAAACCGGCCACGGCCTTATCGGCCAACACGCGGCTGGCGTTGCCCAGCAGGGTGACGCTTTGCAGCAGGTTGTAGCCCAGCACCGGCAGCATCACGTTGAGCTGGAAGTTGCCGTTGGCGTTGCACAGCGAAATGGTGGTGTCGTTGCCAATCACCTGGGCGCACACCATCATGGTAGCTTCCGGGATGACCGGGTTGATTTTGCCCGGCATGATCGAGCTACCCGGCTGCAAACTCGGCAGCACGATTTCGCCCAAACCAGCCTGCGGGCCGGAGTTCATCCAGCGCAGGTCGTTGGCAATTTTAAAGAGCGATGTCGCCGTCGCCTTCAACTGGCCGCTCATTTCGGTGGCGGCATCCATTGCGGCCTGGGCTGCAAAGTGGTTGCGAGCTTCGATGAACGGAATATGGGTGATCTTGGAGATATGAGCGGCGATGCGGTGGCCGAACTCGGGATGGGCATTGATGCCGGTGCCGATGGCGGTGCCGCCGGTTGCCAATTCCAACAGGCGCGGCTGCGAGTTGAGAATACGCTCGATGCCATGATGGACCTGCGCGGCCCAACCGCCGATTTCCTGGCCCAGGGTGATGGGCATGGCGTCCATCAAGTGAGTGCGACCGGTCTTGACCACGTCTTTAAGTTCACCAGCACGCTCGGCCAATACCGCATGCAAGTGGCGCAAGGCCGGGAGCAGGTTGTCTTGCACTTCGATCGCTGCCGCCACGTGAATGGCGGTCGGGATGACGTCGTTGCTCGATTGGCACATGTTGACGTCATCATTCGGATGAATTTTCAGGTCGTCCGTCGAAGCGATTTTGGCAATCACTTCGTTGGCGTTCATGTTGGTCGAAGTGCCCGAACCAGTCTGGAAAATATCAATCGGAAACTGGTCGTCGTATTCGCCTTCGGCCACTTTCAAAGCTGCAGCGGCAATCGCATCGGCTTTCTCACGCGGCAACAGTTCCAAATCGGCATTGGCCAGGGCGGCAGCCGCTTTCACGATACAAACAGCACGAATAAGGCCACGTGGGAACGTGATGCCCGAAATGGGGAAGTTTTCCACGGCACGCTGAGTCTGCGCCGAGTAGAGTGCGCCCACCGGCACGCGCACTTCGCCCATCGAATCTTTCTCAATACGGTATTCCTGATTGCTCATAATATGATTTTTCCTTGTGAATACTTCCGCAGAAATTGTAACCAAAAATCACGACCTTGTTTCAGTTCATCTGCTCATTGAAGCTCAACAAATACCAATCCTACTCATTAATATCCAATGTTAATAGCACGCAAAGCCTACGGCCACGCAAACTTCGTCGCAAGTTTTCGCGATGTTTTATTGAATTAACCACAGATGAACACAGATAAACACAGATGGGAACAGCAAATTTCGAATGATGCATTACGAACGATGAACGGTGGTTGCCAATATTCATCATTCCGACTTTGACTTAATGCCTCCGGTTGCCTTCCTGTTTACCTGCTTTATTTCTTGCCGGATTTCGGCAAGATTTTACGTGCCAACTTCGAAAGCGGCCCCATCTCGTCTACGCCAAATGCCCCGGCAACTAATACAAACACTATCGTGCCAAGCAGACCGCCGCCGCATACCACAGCGATACGCGCTGCAAACTTCAATGCGCCAAATGTTTCGGGGGTTTCGAAACCACTCAACATCCCGCCCAGCCAGAGTTGGAAATACCAGGTCACGCCGTAGGCCAGCGCTGCTGCCAGGACGCCTTTGGTGAATACAGCCACCGTCGCCCCGTCATCCCAACCCTGCAACTTCCTGCTCAGCCCCACGCCCATTAAAACCGCCAACAGCAACAGGGCCACAGTCGCCGCAAAAGCCAGGAAGCTGGCAGCCGAGTTACCCGAAGAAAACAACCCCAACAAGCCAAAGAGCAGCATCGCAGCAATACCTGTCGTCACCGGTGTGCGCGTATCGCCCGCCGCATAAAAGCCGCGCGCCAGAAACTGCTGCGCGCCCAGGCCAATTAAACCAGCCGCGTAACACAGCAAAACCTGCGCGGTGAACTGGGTGTTTTGCGTATTGAACGCGCCATGCTCCAACAATAAACGCACCGTAGGCACACGTAGCGCCATCAGCATCGCCGTCGCCCACAGCATGAGAATGATAGTGCGGCGAATCGCCAGTGAAATCTGCGCGCGAAACTCCTCGATTTTGCCTTCGGCATAGAGAAGCGATAATGTCGGATAAAGCGCAATCGCCGGTCCCGAAGCCAGCACGGCCAGCGGCACCTGCATCAGGCGGTTGGCGTTATCGAGCGCCGTGATGTCGCCATCGCCCATTTTGGTAGCGAAGAATTTGGGCAAAATCAAAGCGATGAGTTGCCCACTGGAAAGGCCGAACACAATCGGCAACAGCGAACCCATCACCTGACGTACACCGGCGTCTTTTAAATCCCACAAGGGTTTGAGCGAAAGCCCGTTGCGCTTGAGTGCCGGAATCTGGATGAACACCGAACCGATAATCGCCCCGGCCAGCGCGCCCCAGGCCTGGCTTTCGATACCCATGCCGAACATTTTTGGGAGTGCAATTCCAAAAACGATGATGCCCACGTTGAAAATCACCGGTTGCAACGCCGGATACCAGAAGAGCCGCAAAGCGTTGAGCACGCCGGTGAACAACCCGCCAATGATGAAGATGAACTGCGCGAACAGCAAAATCCGTAACGTATGCAGATACAGCTCAATGACTTCCGGCCCCACATCAGCAGGGGCCAGCACGTGACCGTAAGGCGTATAGGTGAGCGCAAACAGAATTGCCGTCAACACGCCCGCACCGACCCCCAACAGAGTAAGCATGGCGCGAAAGGTGCGACGCGCGCCTTCTTCATCGCCCTTGGCTAAGTAGTTGGTAAATACCGGAACAAAGCCCGTCGCCAGCGCCCCGCCCGCGATGAGAATGTTGATGGCATCGGGAATGTTGAACGCCGCGTTATAGGCATCGGTAGAGGGGCTGATACCGTAGAGGTAAGAGGTGAGTACCAACCGCCCGAACCCGGCAATGCGCGAAAGCGCGATCATACCGGCTAAGAGAAGCGACGCCTTCCCCACCGACATGGCGGTGGAGATTTGAGTAGAACGAGGTGCAGGAGTATTAGACATAGAGACGCGCGATTATTTTATGACGGCTTGCGATGGCGCGCTACTACCCTCCCCCACTTTGCAGTTACAATTGCCATTATGAAAAAACAGGCTGCGGGTCTCGTTGTCGTGGTCGGGAGTTCTAATACCGATTTAGTCTTGAATTGCAAACATCTGCCACGTGCCGGTGAAACAGTGTTGGGCGGGCACTTTCAAACCTTCGCTGGCGGGAAAGGAGCCAACCAGGCGGTCGCGGCTGCACGTGCCGGAGCCGGGGTCACTTTCATCGGCGCACACGGCAACGACAATTACGGCCACACCGCTAAACGCGGACTGCAAGCTGAGTGTATTACCACCACCCACTTCAAGGCGCGTTCCGGCCATACCAGCGGCATTGCCCTGATATTAATTGGCGGTAAGAACAATGACAACATCATCGGTGTGGCGCAATCGGCCAACGATACGCTGGCCGCAGTCGACGTGCAGGCCGCTGCCGCTCACTTCAAGCGCGCTGCCGTGGTGATGGCACAGCTCGAAGTGGCGCAGGAAGCCGTCCAGGCGGCTGCCGAGATGGCACGCGAAAACCATGCTCTGTTCTTACTCAACCCCGCCCCGGCCCGGAAACTTCCAACAAAGCTACTCAAGCTGGTCGATGTTATCACTCCCAACGAAACGGAAGCCGAATTCTTGACCGGAGAAAGCGATCCCGAACGCGCGGCCCAAGCTCTGCAAAAACGCGGCATTAAAAAAGTAATTATCACGCTGGGAGCCAGGGGCGCACTGCTATACGACGAAAATGGCTGTCGCATAATAAAAGCCCCGAAAGTGAAAGCCCTCGATACCGTGGGCGCGGGCGATTGCTTCAACGGCTATCTGGCTGCCGGACTGGCGGCGGGTAAAAGTTTCGATGAGGCCGCCCAATGGGCGGTGCAAGCAGCGGCTCTGGCAGTAACGCGTCCGGGCGCGCAAGCCGGGATGCCCCATGCCCACGAAGTACAATAATTTGAATCGGCCTCTTTAAACCGCTAAAATAGTCGCCAACCCGATTTTCTTTATCATTTTTAGCTATGTCTCTTGCGCCTTCTGAATTCGCTGCCGAAACGAGCGCCTTGCCTATCGCCATCTCACCGCAAGCGCAACGCGCTTTCTTTCAGCGGCTCATCCGCCACCGGCTGGCGCAAATCGGTTTTGCGATTATTCTTCTCCTGTTGCTGGCAGCCATTTTCGCATCGAAAATTTCCCCCCACGATCCCAAGGAGATTCTGCAAAACGGTGTCAATGCCGTAGGCGAACCCCACCCGCCCGGCAACGGCTTTCTGCTGGGAGCCGATTCATTGGGGCGCGATGTATGGACCCGTGTCCTCTACGGCACCCGCATTTCACTACGCGTGGCGTTCTATGCCATGCTGACTTCCATCTCCATCGGCACTCTCATCGGCCTGCTCAGCGGCTATTTCGGCGGCTGGGTCGATGTGCTGCTCACCCGCATTACCGAAACCGTGATGAGCCTGCCTACCGTGCTGCTGGCGATTTCCTTGTTCGTTCTCCTGCCGGGCGATACCCCTCAACTGCGCTTGTGGAAGCTTTTATTAGCCATCGGTTTAGTCACCTGGACGGGCATTGCGCGCGCGGTGCGCGGGCAAGTGCTGGCGCTGCGTGAACGTGAATTTGTCGAAGCGGCACGTGCGCTGGGCTGCTCGAACGCCCGCATTCTCTTTACCCACCTGCTCCCCAATGTATTGCCCAACGTGCTGGTGCTGGCCACTCTCGCCACGGCACACAATATCCTGCTGGAATCGGGGCTTTCCTATCTGGGCCAGGGCATCGAGCCGAGTGAGCCGTCGCTGGGCGGCATCATCTTTGAAGGCCAGCCGTTCATGCTCTCGGCACCCTGGATGCTACTCGCTCCGGCGACGGTGGCGGTTTTAGCGATTACCGGTTTTAACCTTCTGGGCCGCGCTTTGGAAGAAACGCTGGAGACCAAACGCTAAGGCGTTTTGGCCACACATGAAAGCGCTTGCCACCCGTTATTCCTTACTCACACCATTACTGGCTTTTTTGCTTTCCCGTTTGTGGGTGGCGGCCTTCGTTTATCTGGGCCATTGCCAAAATCCCTATTTAAAACCCATTCCCGGAGGCTGGGAAGGCGTTCCCAATTGGTGGCTCAATCCCTGGACGACATTCGATTCACAACATTTTCTCGATATCGCACTGCATGGCTACAATGCCAAAAATGCGGTCTTCTTTCCGCTTTACCCGTTCCTGCTCAAATTAGCGGGGCAGGATGTGCTTTTGATGGCGGCCTGGGGCGTGGTTATTTCCAACCTTGCTTTTCTGGGCGCTTTGATTGTGTTCCATCGCCTCACCGGGCAGGAATATTCTCAAAAAGTTGCCGATTGGAGCATTTGGCTACTGGCGTTTTTCCCCACCACCGCCTATTTCAGCGCTGTTTACACGGATGCACTTTTTCTGTTGTTCTTCGTATCTTGCTTCTGGTGTGTGCGAAACAAACAATGGGGCTGGGTCGTTGTCTGGGCAACGTTGGCCTCGCTAACCCGCAACCTGGGGCCACTGATTTTTTTGGCGCTGGCATACGAATGGTGGCAGGCCCGCAAAACAGAAGACTCCCATGACAAGGCACCTCTATGGGCGCTTCTTGCAGTCTTTGCACCATTAGTGGCTTTAACACTCGCCCAGGGCTATGCCTCCTGGCAAGCCGGCAAACTGTTTAGCGGTGTCGTGAGCCAAACAGAATACTACCGCGCCCTCATGTGGCCGTGGATGCCGATCTGGCTGGATATCAAGGCTCTCTTCAACGGCTTTAATATTTTCCTCTGGCTCCATTTATCCGCGACGATTTCAGTCTTCCTACTGGTGTATCGCCACCGGCTCCGTTTCTCCTACCTGATAATGATAGTGGGCCTGATGTTGATGCATTTAACGCTGGGACACAGTATCGTTCCTCATACCTTGCCCTCTGCCCGCTACCTTTCGACCATGTTCCCCTACGTCCAACTTTTGGCGATCGAGGTTTCATGGTTTTCTTCACCGCGACTCCGTATGATGTTTATGATTTGTTGGTTACTTCTTGCTGCAATTGTATCGTTGAGCTTCGGACAAAAAGGCTTCGTGGGATAAGCTCAAGAAAAATACAGGGAATCGTTATACTCTTCGTAATGCGCGTCTTTTCTCGTTTGACTCTCCTCACTATCGGACTCGTTGGCAGCCTGCTTCTCTCCGGCTGTGCGCGCCAGCCGCGCGAACCCGGCGTGCTGCGCCTGGCTACCGGCACCGACCCTTCCACTCTCGACCCGGCACGTGCCTACGATACCACCTCACTCTCCACCACCCGCGTGCTCTATCGCGGACTGGTCGATTACGACGACAATGCCAACCTCGTCCCGGCGGTAGCCAAAAGTTTTACCGTCTCGCCCGACGGCAAGACATTCCAGTTCAAACTCCGCGACGACGTCTTTTTTCATTACGATAAAGACGGAAAATCGCCCGGACGGCGTGTGGTGGCCGGGGATTTCCGCTACGCCCTCGAACGCGTGCTCGACCCGGCAACGGGTTCGGATGGCCTCAGCCCTTTTCAAATTATCGATGGCGGCGAGGAATTTAGCCAGGCCCGCGAGAAAGACCCTAAAAGCAGCCTGCCGATTCGGGGAATTAAGGTAAGCGGAGATGACGAGATTTCGTTCACTCTTACCCGCCCCGATATGACTTTCCTCAACTGGCTGGCCCTGCCGTTCGCCTCGGCCGTGCCCCGGGATTGGATAGAAAAACTGAAGGCAAATCAAAAGGAATTCTCGGAAAATCCCAACGGTTGCGGTCCATTTCGCATGCAGCCCGGCAGTTGGATCCACGACAGCTATCTCAAGCTCGAAAAAAACCCGCATTACTACGATAAAAGCCTGCCCAAAGCCAAGGGGATTGAACTGCAAATAGGTGGCGGCGACCTGCTGCACATGATGCGTTTTGAAGTTGGCGATGTCGATGTCTACGTCATGGAAGAGGCTTCGGCACCCGATTACCTGCGCCTGATGCGCGACAAAAAATGGAAAAGTCGCATTATCCACGCGCCCATGATGGACGTGCGCTACCTGTGTATGAACACCGAGTTTCCCCCGTTCAACGATGTGCGAGTGCGTAAAGCCGTCAACTTGGCGATTGATAAATCCCGCATCGTGGCTACCCAATCGGGCCGCGTGGTGGCGGCTCGCGGTGTTTTGCCTCCCGGCATGCCGGGCTACAATCCAAACCTGAAAGGCTATTCCTATAACCCTGAGGCAGCCCGCAAACTGCTTCAAGAAGCCAATTACAAAAACGACCCCCAAAAACCGATCACCCTCTGGTATGCCAGCACGGTTTGGTACCCCAAAGCCGCCCAAACTATTCAGGAAGACCTCAAGAAAATCGGTATGGAAATCAATCTGAAAAGCGTCACATTTGCCGAAGCAAAAACCAAAGCAGGACAGCGCAAAGCCATTCCCATGTCGATTAACGGCTGGCTGCAAGATTATCCCGATCCTTCCAACTTTCTGGATGTGATGTTCAATTCCAAGGCCATTACCGAAAACGCCAGCCTGAACCGGGCCTTTTATTCTAATCCCGAAGTCGATCGGCTCTTGAATGCGGCTGCAATCGATTTAAACCGTCCGCACCGTTTGAAAACCTATCAACAAATCGAACAAAAAATCGTAAACGATGCTCCCTGGGTTCCTCTGGCTCACACCGAACGTTATGTCGTTACCCAGCCGTGGATTGAAGGATATAACTTGCATCAAATGTGGTCGGCGCGCTATGAATATATCGGTGTGAACAAATAATAAGATGATTATTTTTCTTCTTAAACGGTTAGGCTGGGGATTGCTAACACTGTGGGGCGTGAGCCTGGTCACTTTCGCCCTCCTCTTCCTTGCCCCTCGCATTGGCGGTAAAGACCCTGCCCAAACCGTGGCCCAGGCCATGTCGGGTGCCAAAGCCGATAAGGCAACCATTGCCGGCATCATTAAAGAACGCGGCCTCGACCAGCCGCTCACCACCCAATACTTTCGTTACGTCACGGATATCCTGACGGGAGAACTGAAGTCGTATCGCAACCAGGCCAACGTCATGGAGTCGATTATCTATCGCTTCCCGGCCACCCTCTTGCTAGCCGTAGCCGGTGTCGTCGTATGGCTGGGCATCGCAATTCCAGTGGGGCTGCTGACCGCTAAATACTCCGGTGGCGCGCTCGACCGCACAGCCCTGTTTCTGGGTATCATCGCGGTTTCCATTCCTACATTCGTGCTGGGACCGCTGCTGCAGCACTATCTCGGCTATCGCTGGGGCCTGTTTTCCGTGGGTGGCGGTGCCAGCCTGTGGAACCTGGCTCTTCCCGCCCTCACCCTGGGCCTGGGTGGCGCTGCCTATTATGCTCGCCTTGTTCACACCAACATCAACGGCGTGCTCCGGCAGGAGTTCATCCGTGCGGCACGGGCGCGTGGCCTCAGCGAAAAAGCCGTGCTACTCAAACACGCCCTGAAGAACGCACTCATTCCCATCGTGGCTATCCTGGGCATGGATATCGCCGGTTTGCTGAGCGGCCTTGTTTTCACCGAAAAGATTTTCGGCTGGCCCGGCATCGGCAGCCTGGCCATCGATTCGGTACTCAACCTCGATCCGCCCATGATTATCGGCACGGTTCTCTTCTCTGCGCTGATGGTTGTGCTGGCTAATATCGCAGTGGACATCGCCTACCGTTTAATTGATCCCCGCGTACGTGTAGATTAAAAAATGAGCCACAGATTAACACAGATTTCACAGATGGTTGCCTCGGTGCGTAAAGCTGCCCGCCTCATGCTACAGGCGGTTTAGGCAGTGAAAAGATAAGCAAGAAGGCAACCGGATGTTGATGATAATCGTTAGAATTTAAGCCCGTCATCCTCGCGAACGCGGGGATCCAGAAGCTGAGTTCTTCCAGGCGTTGAGGGTTATAGTTCAGCAGAAAACTTAAGTTATGCTATGCCCATCTGTGTAATCTGTGTCAATCTGTGGCTAAATAGAAAAATCCGTTTCCTTGTCAAGTTTCCATGAAAAAATCCGCCATCTTTAAATTCATTCTTATTGCCTCATCTGTAATTGCCGCTATTCTTCTCTGGTCGAAATTCCTCGATAAAATGGAGCCGGAACCCTACGATGGCGAGGCCGAAGGTGAAATCGATCCCGACTTGCCTTATGCCCGTCCCGGCGACATCCTGCTTTTCAATCGTGCCAAGGGCATGAACCGCATCATTACCTGGTTTACCAAGTCGCCGTTCTACCATGTGGGTATTGCCATGGGCGACGGCAAGGTCGTTGAAGCGCGCATCCGTGGCGTGGTGATTCGCGACTTACTGGGGCCAGATGGCGATAAACGGTTTGAAATCGTTCCGGCTGAAAATGTGGGCGGGCAAGAAGTCGCCCTGGCGGCTATGGAATGGGCGCTCACCCAGGTCGGCGATGGCTACGACCCCGTCAACATTCTTGGTATCATCCTCGATCGTATCTTCACCTGCACCACTTGCAGCTTCACCCTGCCCGACCGCTGGTCTTGCGGCGAGTTTGTCACCACCGCGTTTTACGAAGCAGGTGAAGATTTGTTTCCCGAATATGACGTTACAACCGTCGTTCCTGCCGATTTTGCACTTTTTCTTCCCGAAGCGTCGTAAAGTGCAGGGCAAGTTAAACTGAAATACGCCATGATTTTAATGATTGATAATTTCGACTCGTTTACCTATAACCTCGTCCAATACCTGGGCGAGATGGGTGAAGAGTTGGTCGTGAAGCGTAACGACGAAATTTCCCTCGATGATATTGAAGCACTGGGGCCTGATAAGATCATCGTCTCCCCCGGCCCCTGCAGTCCCAACGAAGCCGGGATTTCCGTCGCCACCATCACCCATTTTGCCGGAAAAATCCCAATTCTGGGCGTGTGCCTGGGCCACCAGGCTATGGGACAAGCCTTTGGCGGCAACATCGTGCGCGCCAAAACCCTGATGCACGGCAAGACCTCGCCCATCCACCACGATAACAAAGGCGTCTTCGCCGGGCTGCCCAATCCATTCGATGCCACCCGCTACCATTCACTCGTTATCGAACGCAGTTCCCTGCCCGACTGCCTGGAAATCTCCGCCGAAACCGACGACGGTGAAATCATGGGCGCGCGCCATAAAACCCTGGCTGTCGAAGGCGTGCAGTTCCATCCCGAGAGCATCCTCACCGGCGAAACCGGCAAGCAACTTTTGCGTAATTTTGTTGAAAAGTTTTGAGTGCTCACGCAGAGGCGCAGAGATCGCAGAGAAAAAAACATGAGTGTTTCTAACGCTTTAAAAATTATTGTTACTGGTGAGCCACTGTCACGCGATTCGGCTCAGGCTGTGATGGGTGAAATCATGGACGGTCAGGCGTCAGCGCTTCAAGTCGCTGCGATGTTGGGCGCGTTGCGGATGCGTGGCGAGACTTTGGATGAAATCGTCGGTTTTGCCTCGGCGATGCGCGAGCGCATGATTCCGGTGCAGCCGCAAAGCACTTCCCTGGTCGATACCTGCGGCACCGGCGGCGATGCCAAACACGATGTCAGCACCTTCAACGTCTCCACGGCTGCCGCGTTTATTGCAGCCGGAGCCGGTGCCAAAATTGCCAAGCACGGTAACCGCGCCATCAGTTCCAAAAGCGGCAGCGCCGATGTGTTGGAAGCTTTGGGAGTGAATCTCAACCTCAACCCTGAGCAGATCGCCCGGGGCATCGATGAAGTGGGCATCGGCTTCATGTTCGCCCCCGCACACCATCCGGCGATGAAACACGTCGCGCCCATTCGCAAGGAACTGGGCATTCGCACCATATTCAACCTTTTGGGGCCTTTAGTGAATCCTGCCGGAGCAAGCTCGCAGGTGATGGGCGTTTCCGACGCACGTTGGCTGCGCCCTATTGCCGAAGTGTTACGCGCGTTGGGTAGCGAGCGTGCTATCGTGTGCCATTCGCAAGACGGCCTGGATGAATTTTCCACCTGCGCCGACACCGATTACATTGAGCTGAAAGATGGTGAGTTGACGGAAAAGACCTTCTCGCCGCACGATTACGGCCTGGCCTGTGCCAACCCGCATCTGCTGGAAGGCGGCGATGCCGCGCACAATGCTGAAATCATTTCCCAGTTGCTCCACGACGGCGAGGGACCATCGGCCGATATCGCCTGCCTCAACGCCGCCGCCAGCCTGATTGTCGGCGGCTTCGCAGCCGACTTCGAAGAAGGCCTCAAGCTGGCCCGTGCCAGTGCCAACAGCGGCTCGGCCCGCGAGAAGCTGGCCCAACTGATTGAATTTACCAACACCTTTAAATAACCCTCCGCGTTTTGCGGTTTAAACCTGTATCATGATATTGCAAGAAATCGTCGCAGCCACTAAAATCCGTGTCGCCAATGGCAAGGAAGAACGCACCTACGGACAGCTCGAAAAGCTCCTTCCTAACGAAACCCCACGCCCCTTCGCCGCTTCTCTCAAACACCCCGACCGCCTGGGCCTGATCGCTGAAATCAAAAAACGCTCTCCCAGCAAAGGCATCATGACGCCGGATTTCGACCATAAGAAAATGGCCGAGGTCTACCGCGATTCGAAAGCCGACTGCCTGAGCGTGCTCACCGAACCGGACTTCTTCGCCGGCGACTTGCAGCATCTGGTCGAAGCCCGCCAGATTTCGGGCAAGCCCTGCATCCGCAAAGACTTCATTATCGATGAATGGCAGATTATCGAAGCCCGCCTGCATGGGGCCGATTGTATTCTCCTCATCGCCGCCATCCTCACCGACTGGCAGCTTCGCTCCTTCAAGCACACCGCCGCCCGCTACGGCATGGACGCATTGGTAGAAGTTCATGACGAAACCGAAGCCAAGCGCGCTGTGGCCGGTGGCTGCAAGTTCATCGGTATCAATAACCGCAACCTCAACACTTTCGAAGTCGATCTCGCCACCACCGAACGGCTGCGCCCCCTGCTGCCCGCCGATGCGATTGTGGTCGGCGAAAGTGGTGTCTTCACCAACGAAGATGCAAAACGCCTGAGAGCAGCGGGAGTCGATGCTCTGCTGGTGGGTGAAAGTCTGATGAAGAGCGGCAATGCGGTGACCGCGATCGATGAGTTGTTGCGGTAAACTTGCTGTTGAGGTGAGTGTTGTGAGAAACGATCGCGAGTTATTGAGAACACAAAGCAGCAACTTTCAAGAACATAGCACCGCCGCTGAGTCCACAATATTAAACCTAAATCCTCCGTCGGATGAAGAAGTGATGGCGTTGACTTGTCGTATCATCGAAGAAGATCACAAGTTACTAAAACGTTTAGCGGAGTAGAGCTAAGCGCAGGTAAGTAGTAGTCTGTAGATTAAGTTTTTCCGTATTCCTTACGCCTGAGCTTCGCGCTCTGTCATTCCGAGGCACGAGGAATCTGGTAACAATGAGCTAAAATATCTCACCCTGTCGTATAAGCTTTAGGACGGTGCAATGAGATTCTTCGCAGGCTCAGAATGACAGCTATAAAATGAGAACCGTTACTTCTACTCTTCGCTCTCGTATCGTGCTGCTCTTCTACAACTGGCGCTGCTCGTCCTCCCCTTCCTCATAACATAGCACGGGAGAAGCCTCGTATCGGCAACATCTCTTAACCAAAACGGTAAAAATGATATAAATATCATGCACCGTTTAAGTTTTTGCAGTGCCTTACGCTTCTCCATTACGGATTCAGTAAACAGAGAGTTAAATTTTAATGACGCCCAATACCAATAACGCCACGGAACTGACACAAGATTCCGTTGATGCTCAACTCGATACTCCCGTCACCGGCTACTTCGGTGAGTTCGGCGGGCAGTTCGTGCCCGAAACCCTGATGGTCGCCCTGCGCGAACTGGAAGCCGAATACGAAGCCGCCAAGCAAGACGAAGCCTTTCGCGCCGAGCTTTCGGGCCTGCTGCGCGACTTCGCCGGACGCCCCACCCCGCTGTACTTTGCCGAGCGGTTGACCGAGCATTTCGGTGGCGCAAAAATCTTCCTCAAGCGCGAAGACCTGCTGCACACCGGAGCACACAAAATCAATAACGCCCTGGGCCAGGCTTTGCTGGCCCGCCGCATGGGCAAACCCCGCCTCATCGCTGAAACCGGGGCCGGTCAGCACGGCGTGGCCACCGCCACCGTGGCGGCTCGTTTTGGCTTCGAGTGCGATGTCTACATGGGCGAAGAAGACACTGTGCGCCAGGCGCTGAACGTGTTCCGCATGGAACTGCTGGGCGCGCGCGTAATTCCCGTCACCAGCGGCACCAAAACCCTCAAGGATGCCACCAACGAAGCGATGCGCGACTGGGTGACCAACGTGCGCGACACCCACTACATCATCGGCAGCGTCGTCGGGCCGCACCCCTTCCCCACCATGGTGCGCGATTTCCACGCCATCACCGGCCAGGAAGCCCGCGCGCAGATTCAGGAACATCTCGGCCAACTGCCCGATGCCGTCATCGCCTGCGTGGGCGGCGGCAGCAACGCCATGGGCATTTTCCACCCCTTTGTGGAAGACAAGTCGGTGCGCCTGATCGGCATTGAAGCCGCCGGACGCGGTATCGACACTCCCGACCACGCCGCACCGCTGGCCGCCGGTTCCAAAGGCATTCTGCATGGCTCGATGAGCTATATCATGCAAGACAAAGCCGGGCAGATTCTGCCGACGCACTCCATCTCCGCCGGTCTCGACTACCCCGGCATCGGCCCGGAACACTCGTTCCTGCGCGACAGCGGCCGCGCCGAATACGCTTCGGCTACCGACAATGACGCGCTCGAAGCCGTGGAACTGCTCTGCAAATACGAAGGCATTCTCCCCGCCCTGGAATCGTCTCACGCCCTGGCCCACCTCAAAGTCCTCGCCCCGCAATTGGGCAAAGACCAGGTCATCATCGTGAACCTCTCCGGCCGCGGCGATAAAGACGTTAATACTATCCGCACTGCACTTAAAAAGGATTAACCACAGAGGACACGGAGGACACAGAGAAAATTAATTGTGCTTTCCCGGAGAGATTCATACTCCTCATAGCACGGTCTGCTTTGTGCTTGAACTGGCAAGTATCGAAGAACCCCACTAAAAACTCTCTCTGTGTCCTCCGTGTCCTCTGTGGTGAATATAAAAACCATGTCTCGACTCCAAGCTACCTTTGAAAAACTCCGCGCGCAGAATGAGCGTGCTTTCATTCCTTTTGTCACGTGCGGCGATCCGGATCTGAAAACTTCGCAGACGCTGATTGAAAGCTACATTGCGGCCGGTGCCGATATTGTGGAAATCGGCATTCCCTTCACCGATCCCCTGGCCGATGGCCCCACCATCCAGCGTGCTTCCGAACGGGCGCTTGCGGGCGGTGCCACCATGGACGATGCCCTGCAACTCATCGCCGACGTGCGCAAAACCTACCCCGACACGCCGCTGGTGCCGATGACCTATGTCAATCCGGTCTATCAGATCGGCTACGACGAATTTGCGCGCCGCTGCGCGCAGGTGGGGGCCGATGGCGTGATCATCTCCGACATCCCGCCCGAAGCTGGAGCCGAATGGATTGCCGCCGGTCGCAAACATGGCGTCGATACCATCTTCCTGGTCGCCCCCACTTCAGACGATGAGCGGGTCGAAGCCGTCGCCAACGCCGCCAGTGGCTTCATTTATGCCGTGGCCCGCATGGGCGTCACCGGAGCCAAAAGCGACGTGCCGCCGGAGATTGGCGATTTGATTGCTCGGGTAAAGAAGCACACCGATACCCCGATTTGTGCTGGTTTTGGTTTTTCGTCGCCCAACCAGATTGCCGGCACCTGCCGTTCTTCGCAAGTCGATGGCATTGTGGTTGCCTCAGCGCTCATCGATCAGTTGGAAAAAGCTCCCGGCGAAACCGGCATTGCTGCCGCCACCGAAATGGTGCGCGCATTGAAGGCCGCCACCCGGCCTGAGTAACTGTAAAATCTCATGAGTACACGGACTTACCCGGCACGAGGCATCGTGCTGCGGACACGCGCTATTGGCGAAAAAGACCGTGTACTCGTGCTCCTCACCCAGGAATACGGCAAGCTGAGTGCATCGGCGCGGGGTTCGCGCAACCCAAAGTCGAAACTCGCTCCCGTTTCCCAGCCGTTCACCCTGGCCAATTTTCTGCTGGCACGTGGACGTTCGCTGCAAATCGTTTCCCAGGCCGTTATTGAAGACGCCCACATTTACCTGGCTAAAGACCTGGTAAAAACCGCCTGGGCCAGCTATGTCTGCGAATTGTGCGACGCCCTACCCGAAGACCTGCCCGACCCCGAACTGTTCGAGCTGCTGATGGTCACGCTGCATGCCCTCAATAACACGCAGAGTAACAGTCATGCTGAAGTCATCGGACGCTGGTTCGAAGCCAAATACCTGGCACATCTCGGCTACGCGCCGGTGCTGGGAAAATGCACAGTTTGTGGAGCCAAAATTGCTATTGCAGCCGATGATACGGAATCGTCCATCGCTTTTTCACCGTCGTTAGGAGGAACGCTTTGCCGCACTTGCGCTGCCGGTGATACCCGGAAGCTCTACGCCAAGGTTCAGGCATTGCGTGCTCTTCGTCATCTGGAGAATGCACCGGCACCTTTGGAAGAAATCTTCGAGCGCCTCGAACTCACGCAGCAAGCAAAGGCCGATCTGCGCGACGTTCTCTTGCAGAGCCTGAACGCCCACCTTTCCATTAAGTGGAAGTCACGGGCATTCCTCGATGAAATCTTGGCCGGTTAATTTTTATATTGGGTCTAATATCGGTTACAATAAGGGCAGATTACCATTCGTTGCTCGCTCTTATGAATTATTCATTCAAGAAACCATATTCAGGAGTCTTATGCCCGAAGAAAACACATCTCCTTCACCCTCCTGCGGCGACACCGAAGCTGCCACGCAAAGCCATTTGTGTGTCGATTTAGACTGGGTCTGGCAAGAAGTGCGCAAACGCGTCTTCATTAAGCTGCCCTTCTCGCTTGGCGTTGCCGATGCCATGGAAGCCATCAAGCCCATCACCCTCACCGAAGACACCCTCGTGTGCGGGCTTGAGGCCCAGGACTACCCTCTGGCGGCCCACCTGCATGCGGTCCAGGTACGTAATACCATCGAGAACATTCTGCACCAGGCTGCCAAACGCCACATTAGCTTTGAAGTCATTGAAGGCACCACGATAAAAGAATGGGAAATTATCCAAGAACGGCAGCAACAGGCCCATTCCGCCGTGACCGCCGTAGCGGAGAAGAAATTGGCGGAGCACCACTATGACGACGTGCTCAACCAAATCGTCAGCGATATGCGCCGCCGCATCACCGGCACACAAGATCGCACACTGCCTCAAGTGCGCGCCCACCTGCTGCTCGACATCGTTCCCGAACTGGCCGATCTGGAAAATATGCTTTGCTCCCGCGAAAGCGATTCACACGATCGCAGGCGCGCCATCGCCCGCACTATCGATCGCATCGCCTCTTTTCTGGAAGTCCCGCCGTTCACGCTGGCCCTGGAAATTGAGCGTCATCGGCTCTACGGTTATAAACTGAGGGAAAACTTGTTGTCAAAATCAAAGGTTGAAGACCCTGCCGCCACTCCGCATCCTCCTATCCCGGGACAATTTTCGACGGAGCCACAGCCGACTCCGACCGTCGATTCGTCCTCTCAATGAAATTTTTTCAATACTCACGTTCTCGTCGTTTGTTCAGCGCAGCATCGGCACTGGTTTTATTAGCCGGCTTCGGTGGGCTGGCTTACTTCGTTCAATCTCGAACCACGTCCAGCCAGCCAACACGATACGCCTCAACAACCGGCAATGCGGGTACCGCCGCACCACAACTTTTTACCGTCCCTGGAATGCCCGGAGGGGCGGGTCAGCCTAACCCTACCCGCCCTAACGCGCCCGGACAGCCATTACCCAACGGCACCCCGGCACCCACTCCCCTGCCCAACGGACAATTGCCTCCAGGAGCAATGCCACCCGGGCAGCTTCCCGCACAACCCAATCCCGCCATCGCGGGCGATCCCAAACTGGCGGCTCTTTTTGAAAAAGGCGTCGAAGCCCAACGTAAAGGCGACCTGAAAGCCGCAGCGCTGGCCTACCGTGAAGTGCTGCGCGCCAAGCCCGACGCCGTGCCCGCGCACATGAACATGGCGCTACTGCTGTTGCAGCAAAAGCAGCCCGATAAGGCGGTATGGCATCTCAAGAAAATTGCCGCACTCAGCCCGCGCGACCCACAGCCGCGCGCCATCCTGGCCCAGGCCTATCAGCAAATGCGCAAGCCGGAATTGGCCTACCAGCAGTGGACGGAAATTGCTGATTTAAAACTGCCCGATAACGGCCAAGCCGCCTTCAACGCCGGAGCCATCGCTTTCGAGCAACTCAAGAAACTGCCCGAAGCCGAACGCTGGCTGCGCCGCGCCTTCACCCAATCGAAGAACCAAGACCCCCAAAGCAGCCTGATGCTGGCCAAAGTCCTCAACGCCGGCAAAAAGTACAGCGAAGCTGCAAAAGTTCTTGAACCCATCGCCAAACAGTTCCCACAAGTCACTGAAATTCAAACCACCCTGGCCGATGCCCAGTGGCAAAGTGGTGCCAAAAGCAAGGCCATTGTAACCCTGGCAGTGCTGGAAACCAATACTCCCGCCACGCTGAACAAAGGGCAAAACCTGGGTCAGGTGCGTATTATGTTGGGACGCGCCCAGGCCGCCCAGGGTAATTATGTTCAGGCTGTGACAACGCTGAATAAAGCAATCGACGTCCTGCCCAAAGATTCGCCCGCCGTGCAACCGGCGAAAGGCCTGCTGGCCCAAACCCTGGCCGCGCGTGCCGAGTCGGAAGAAAAACAAGGGCAAGTGAAAAAAGCCATTGCCAGTTGGAAAGAAGCAGCGGCCATCTTCCCTGAAAACCCCTTCCCTTACATCCAGCAAGGACGTTTGCTCGATAAAGACGGCAGCGATAAAGAAGCACTCGAACAGTACAATCGCGCCCTGAAAATCGTGCCGCGCGATGCCAACGCTCTTTCCGGCGCAGCGCAGTTAGAAGAAAAAACCGGCAGCATCGCACGCGCTACCACGCACTGGAAAACGATCATCGAAACCCGTCCCGAGCATCCGGCGGCCTACTTCAGCCTGGCCCGCCTCGCCGCTCGCCAGAAACAATTGGCGCAGACGATGGACTATATGGAAACCCGTCTCGCCAAGAACCCAAACCTTCGTGCTCCTTACGATGCGATGCTCGAAGCCGGGCATGATGCCGGACGCGCCGAATTGGCACGCGACTGGGTCGAGATCATGGCCAAGAAATATCCCAAATCTGCCGCTCCGCGCAATGCCATCATTGCTTACGAACGCCGCCATCCCGCCCCCAAGCCGGAAACTAAACCGACAGCGACTCCAACGCCCAAACCAACGGCAACGCCTACTCCGAAGCCAAAGCCGGAGAAAAAGGACGACGAGTCACAGCCGCAGCCAACTCCTAAACCCACTCCGGTAGAGAATGAGGTTAAGGAAGATAAGGCTGAGCCAGCGACCGATAAAGACAAGGATAATAACGACGCAACGGAACCCGAATAATTAATCATTCGTTCCCTATTTTCGAGATACAATACTGTTTGTCGCCAATCGGCAACGAAACACTAAGCGAAATTTAGGAGGAATCCGTCAAAATTATGCGCACTCTGCTTCTCGTGTTATTGACCTGCTATAGTGCAACAACAGCTTTGGCAAATCCAACGCTGCCCACGCCGTTGCCGTTGCAAACAGGGCAGACAGGCGCAAACTCCAATCGCGGTATTCCCTCACGCATGAAAGCCGGGGCCAGCACGCAGGTGGCCGTCACTTTGCGCAACACAGGCTCACGCGGTTGGTCATCGACCGGCTCTTCGCCTGTGCGTTTGATAGTGCGCTGGGTGAATACCGCCACCAATTCCCGTTCGAGCTGGTCGGTTCACTGGCTGGGCAAGACCGTGGAGCCGGGCCAAAGCGCGGACGTCGCCTTCACGCTCAAAGCGCCTGGCCGGAGCGGGAACTACACTTTGACATACGCTCTGGTACGCCTGAGCGACCAGGTTTATGATGGTAAAAAATACACACCGCCCCCTTCTAACGCGCAAGACCACCGCTGGCCGGGTGAGTTCGGCGCTGTGAACTACGAGATTCAAGTCACTCCCTAAAAGTCATGATTTCACTTTGGCCCTGGGCACGCGCCAAACAACGTGAAGAAAACCCGCAACGTAGCGAGGCAGCCTCTGCTTCTGCCTCCGGCTACGACCTGCCCAGCACGCCCATCCGTTGGATCGAAAATACACACATCGCCCTACGCCCGTTCGTGTTTGAAAACGATGCCAACACGATTTGTGGTTTCCAGGAAGAGACTTACCTGCTCAATTTTCCCGGTTTTCGCTATACCCCGGCCTTTGCCAACGCCTTCCGCTACGACCTCAGGCGTGCCTCTTTTAGCCCCGATCACGGCATTTTCGTGCTCGACAATGCGGCGGAATCGCAAACCAAAAAATTACCCAGCATCGCCGGGTTCTTATGGCTGGTCATCTCCCAGAATAACTGGTCGGGAGAACGTTCGGGTTACATCAACAACCTGTATGTCGCGCCCTCTTATCGCAATCAGGGCATGGGGCGCGAGCTGCTCCGACAGAGCGACGATTTTTTCCGCTCTCGCGAGATATTGAATATCCGCCTCACGGTGACACAGTCCAATGCGCAGGCCATTGCCCTTTATCGCCGGAATGGTTTTGACGTCACGCGTTGGGAAATGGAAAAGAAGTTGGATAGGTGACAGGTGTTAGGTGTCAGGCGGGGGTTACAGTGACGTCCGCCGGATGTCCGGGGGATGTCCGCGACAAGCAGTTACAGAGTGCAAATTATCCTAATCACGCTATCTCGGCCATATATCCTGCAAAATTCACCTTTTTTCGCTCATTTTTCACTGAATTTGCTTATTTTAAAGTGTCCCCCGGATGTCCGGGGGATATCCGGGTGTTGTCCGGTGGCAGAGGAGAGAAGAGTACAGTAGAGGAGAGTACAGAAGATAAGAGGAGAAGCGAGGAGAGTGGGAAAAACGGACATGCGCTGCGCGCGCCACGCCGACGCTTTCTTAAAGCAATGACTGCTTGCGGTAAGCAGCGGGAGAAACGCCTATCTTGCGGGCAAAGACTCGCGAAAAATGAAACCGATTGGCAAACCCCACGCCCTGGGCAATTTGCTCGATGCTCTCATCACTAAACAGCAAGCGTTGCGCTGCTAATGTGACGCGACGCTCTAAAATATATTGCAGCGGACTCTGGCCAATAGCTCGGCGAAACTGGCGAATGAAGTAATCCTCGCTCAAATGGCAGAGCGCAGCCAGGCGGGCGTTAGTCAGCGGCTCTGCGATGTAATCTTCAATGTGATGCAACGCCGGAAGCAGCACCCCCTGGGCGGTCGCCGTCTGAGTGCATTGCAGCAGTGTTTGCGCAGGTATTGTTTCCATATGCAGGGCCAACGCCTGATAGACCAGCGCTTTCAAACGGCATTGTCGGGCCAGGTTCACCTCTTCTCCCACTTCCAGTTCTCCTGCCAACTGCCGGGCAGCATCTTGCAAGTGTGCATTCTCCGGCACCTCGAGCACAGTATCAAACAACTTGCGTTGCGCCCAGTTGGGCAGGCCGATGACATCGAAATGAATGTAAAAATGCCGCACTTTCGCGGGATTATAGCAACCAAATCCCACCCCGGCGGGGATAAAATAGAGGCGATTTGCCGCTAATGGATATAAGCCGTCTCCCAGGCGTAGATAAGCGCCGTCGCTCGTATTACAGTAGAACCGCCAGAAGCTATTGAGCAAATGGGCGGCGTCCCAAGCGTGTGGCGAGAGTGTCACCACGCGCGTAATGAACAGACGGAGGTGCAAATTGTCGACGGCAATCTCGCCTTTCAGATCGCGCAGCATAGGCCCAAGAACGGAAATAGATATATAAACAGCCGCTTTTCAGTATAGCCGCCGTTTCGTTGCGGCGATAAGATGAGCCTCGCACGTCAACCTCTTTCCATCGGAGAATAATTCATGCTTCATCCCAAACCCACCGCCGGAGATACCACCTGGTTCACCCACGATCGTTTCGGACTTTTCATTCACTGGGGCAGCTACGCCGCTGCCGCGCGCCACGAATGGGTGCAAAAATACGAACAAATTCCGGGTGAGCAATATCGGAAATACTTCGAGCATTTCGACCCCGATCTTTATAATCCCCGCGAATGGGCACGTGTCGCCAAAGAGGCAGGCATGAAGTATTTCGTAATTACCACCAAGCATCACGAAGGTTTTTGCCTGTGGGATTCGCAATATACCGATTACAAAGCCCCCAACTCCCCGGCCGGATGCGACTTGCTCACCCCGATGGTCGAAGCGTTCCGTGGGGAAGGCCTGCGTGTGGGTTTCTACTACTCACTCATCGACTGGCACCATCCTCACTTCACCATCGATGGCGTGCATCCGCTGGCTAATCATCCCGATGCCCATCAGATGAACCAGAGCCGCGACATGAAAATTTACGCGCAATATATGCGCGACCAGGTGCGCGAGCTACTGACTCAGTTCGGCGAAATCGATGTGCTGTGGTTTGATTTTTCCTATCCGCAAAATAACCACAACGGCCTCAAAGGCAAAGGCCGAGACGATTGGGAAAGCGAAAAACTACTGGATTTGGTGCGCGAATTAGCTCCCAAAGCGATGGTAAATAACCGGCTCGACCTGCCTGATGTTTCCGCCGATATGCACACGCCCGAACAGTATCAGCCTTCGGAATGGATTCACCACAACGGCGAACCGGTGGTGTGGGAAGCATGCCAGACGCTCAGTGGAAGCTGGGGCTACCACCGCGATGAACACACCTGGAAATCGCCCGAACAACTTCTGCACATGCTGATCGATACGGTCTCCAAAGGCGGTAATCTGCTGATGAACGTCGGCCCCACGGCGCGCGGCGTCTTCGATGACCGCGCCATTGCCGCTCTCAAGGTTTATGGGGATTGGATGAAGTGGAACGCCCGCAGCATCTACGGTTGTTCACAGGCACAATACAGCGCGCCGACTGATACTCGCTATACGCAGAATTACAAGAAGAACCGGCTCTATGTGCATCTGCTGGCCTACCCGTTCAAACATCTTCATCTCCCGGAATTAGCCGGGGAGGTGGAGTATGCGCAGTTTTTGCACGATGCTTCGGAAGTCCGGTTCCGGGAAACCGGTGCTTTTGAGCATGCTGCGCTGGAATCGGCTACGCCCGAAGGTGCTTTGACGCTGAGTTTGCCGGTGCTTAAGCTGAATGTGGAGGTGCCGGTGATTGAGTTATTTTTGCGGTAAATGAGTTGGTGGAGCCGAAAGGTGAAAAGCGTCACTCCTCTCCCTCAGGGCTTACAATTACCCACATGTCTCCCTTTATTGCTAAATTTCTCATTCCAGCGATTAAAATCGCGGCCGGAGGGCGCTATGCGCCGAGTGTCCGCCTGCGTGGACACTCAGCCGAAGGCTCTCCGGCCGCGAATTCAACGCTTGTTGTGCATTAACGGGTTGTCTAACGGCGAAAGGTGTAGGTATCCTGCTGCCAAAATCCCTCTCACAGGAGCTTGTCATGCTGGATACCAAC
>Ga0209369_1000477_pt1 | contig 52210 bp, 30 predicted proteins | sample EBPBio142010_DNA_FD_185865 | JGI IMG/M metagenome (GOLD analysis project Ga0209369, IMG submission 185865) | Wastewater treatment Type I Accumulibacter community from EBPR Bioreactor in Madison, WI, USA - Reactor 1_10/4/2010_ DNA (SPAdes)... | ecosystem: Engineered > Bioreactor > EBPR >...
GGCACCACCGCCTCAAGCAACGCGGCCGGTGGCGCTACACCCTCACCCCGGACGGCACCGTCGAATGGGTCTCACCCACGGGCAAGAAACGCATCACCCACGCCGACCACACCATCTGGCCACCACCGCAGCCGAAACCCCGAAACCAGGACCGGGGACCGGCCAACCACCGCGAACTCCTCCTGCAACCCCTCGGTGACAGCGCGCCCCCGGTCAGCGCACCACCCATCGACTGGGGCGACCCACCGTTCTAGGTGGTCGGGACGGTTCTCGGTGGTTGTGGACGGTTCTCCGTGACTGCAGGCGGCGTTGCGCCATCGACCAGGTCGGACAGCGTCACGCACTCGTACCCTCGCTGGCCCAGTTCGCCCAGCAGGCGGTCCAGCAGCGGCACCACGCCGGCCCGCTCCGGGCGTCCCTCGTGCAGCACGATGACCGACCCCGGCCGCACCCGCCTCAGCACGAATGCCAGTTCGCGCTCGACGTCACGCACCTCGAGGTCCAGCACGGCGATCGACCCCAGGGCCACCTCGGCCCCACCTGCCCGCACGTCGCGCAGCTGCCCCGGACGCAACCAGCCCGATCCCGGTCGCATGAACCGCGCTCGGATGCCGGTCGCGGCCTCGATCGTCGTCGCCGTCCGGCTGAGGTCCCTGGCAAGGGCAGCCCGCGACAGCAGCCCGGCAGGTCGGTCCGACCATCCGTGGTTGCCGATCTCGTGACCGCCTGCGACAACAGCTCGAGCCAGGTCAGGATGCGCCTCGACGCCTGAGCCGAGCAGGAAGAACGTGGCCCGGGCCCGGTGAGCCCGCAGCACCCCCAGCAGCGCAGTGGTCAGCCCGGGCGTGGGGCCGTCGTCGATGGTGATCGCCACCTGCCGCTCCGGCGACCGCGCACCGAACAGGACCGGACCCCGACCGCCGAGCACACCCAACGCCCGCTGGGGCTGCCGGCGCACGACGTAGGCAACCGCGACCCCGAGGGCCGCCACTGCCACCAGGAACCCGGACCCGGCCCGCGTGGCACTGCCCGCCCACCGGGTGTGGAGCGCGCCCTGGATGCCGGTCCGATCGCCCATTCCGGCCTCCTTCGCGCTGCTGATGGGGAGCACGTCGCTGTCGCCATCATGCGGCACGGCCCGACGGGAGAGATCACTCACAACCGCGCGCCAGGGCATCCCCTTCGGTGTTGAGTTGAGGCGGGTGCCGTCGCGCCGGCGGCAGCCACCCCAGCGGGAAGGTCGGGATCATGGCCGCGGTCGAGGTCAGGGGCCTGCGCAAGGTCTACGGGGAGGTCAGGGCCGTAGACGGCCTCGACCTCACGGTCGACGAGGGTGAGGTCGTGGCCCTGCTCGGACCCAACGGTGCCGGGAAGACCACCACGGTCGAGGTGCTCGAGGGCTACCGGGCCCCGGACTCGGGCTCGGTCGAGGTGCTCGGGTTCGACCCGCAGACCGGGGGCCGAGCCTTCCGGGAACGAATCGGGATCGTGCTCCAGGAGGCTGGCTTCGAGGACACCTTCACACCGCGCGAGCTGGTGCGCCTGCACGCCGGCTACTACCCGCACCCGCGCGCCGTCGCCGAGGTGCTCACCCTCACCGGGCTGGACGAGAAGGCCGACGCCCGGGTGCGGACCCTCTCCGGCGGGCAGCGGCGGCGGCTCGACCTTGCCCTCGGCATCGTCGGCGACCCCGAGCTGCTCTTCCTCGACGAGCCCACCACGGGCTTCGACCCCTCGGCCCGGCGCCGGGCCTGGGAGCTCGTCGAGAGCCTGCGCGCGCTGGGTGCCACGATCCTGCTCACGACCCACTACCTCGACGAGGCCGAGCACCTCGCCGACCGCGTCGTGGTCATCGACCACGGCCGCGTCCTGGCAGAGGGCACCCCTGAGGCGCTCGCGGCCGCCGCGGGCGCCGCGACGGTCATCTCCTTCCGGATGCCGTCGGGCCTCCGGGTGGCGGACCTCCCGGGCGTGGGCCATGAGGCCCGCGTCGCCGGCAGCATGGTCGAGGTGCGCACCGACACGCCCACGGCGGACGTCGCCGAGCTGGCGACCTGGGCGTCCGGCCGGGGGATCGAGCTCGAGGCGCTCGCCCTGGCCCGCCCGAGCCTGGAGGACGTCTACCTCGACCTCGTCGGTGAGGCCGGGGCGGTCGGTGAGGCCGGGGCGGTCGGTGAGGCCGGGGCGGTCGGGGAAGCCGTCGACGCGGACGATGGGGCGACCCGGTGACCGCCGTCGCGACCACCCCGCACCCGCGCCGCTCCGCGGGTGGCTCGGGGGGCTCCGGACCGGCGATGCTGCTGCGCCAGACCAGCCACGAGCTCGCCGCGTTGTCGCGCACCCCGATCACCCTGATCCTCAGCATCGGGCTGCCACTGCTCTTCTTCGTGCTGTTGTCCGCCCTCGTCGGCAACGAGGTCGTCGACGAACGCGGTGGCGTGCGGGTCGTGCAGTACCTGGCACCCGGCATGGCGTCCTTCGGCGTGGTCATGGCGACGTTCTCGTTCCTCGCCGTCGGGCTCGCGGAGGCCCGCGCCACCGGAGTCGTGAAGCGCCAGGCGGGCACCCCCGCGCCCCGGTGGGTGCTCGTCGGCGGCCGAATCGGAGCAGCGCTCGTGCTCGGGCTCACCTCGACCGCGCTCGTCCTCGTCACCGGGGTCGTCCTCTACGACCTGCAGGTGCCGAGCCGGTCGGTGCTCTCGATCATCACCACCCTCGTCTTCGCCTCCGGCTGCTTCAGCGCCCTCGGGCTCGCCCTGGCCATGGCCCTGCCCACGATGCAGCTCACCCTGGCCGTGAGCAACGGCGTCGTCATCCCGCTCGCCTTCATCTCGGACATGTTCATGTTCAGCGGCGACATGCCCGACTGGCTCGAGACCATCGGCTGGATCTTCCCGCTCAAGCACCTCACCGCCATGTTCGCCGACGCACTCAACCCCTACCTCACCGGCAGCGGGTTCCAGCTAGACCACCTCCTCGTCATCGCGCTGTGGGGCGTCGCCGGGGCCGTCGTCGCGACGGTCCTGCTGCGCCGGGATCGTGACCGTGACGCCTCCCGGGCGACCGCCGCGGGCCGCTCCAGGCGATCAAGGGCCGGGTCCCGCGGCGCGGCCGCCGACGCGAGACCCAGGCGCACGGCATCCCCGGGCGCGGTTGCCCTGGTCTCGGAACAGGTCGCACACACCCAGTCGATCCTGTGGCGTGACGTGTCCGCCGTGTTCTTCGCCGTCGCGTTCCCCGTGCTGCTCGTCGCGATCATCCCCGCCGTCAACGGCGGCGGGGACGTGCTGATGAGCGACGGCGCGCCGCTCGCCACGTTCTACGCGGGGACGATGGCGATCTACGGCGCAGCGGTCACCGCCTACGTCAACATGCCCCAGAGCCTGGCCGAGGACCGTGACCGCGGGGTGCTCAAACGAACCCTGGGCACCCCGCTTCCGGCCCCGGCCCTGCTGCTCGGACGCGTCGTCGGCGCACTCGTCGTCGCCCTCGTCACCGGGCTGGCCATCGTCGTGCTCGCCGCCGTCGCCTACCGGCCACCGCTTCCCCGGGGGATGCCGTCCGCCGTCGTGACCCTCGTCGTGGCCACGGTGTGCTTCGCCGTCGTCGGGCTGGCCGTGATGACCTTCGTGCGCTCGGCACAGGCCGTCGTCGGGGTCACCCTCGGCACCCTGCTCCCGCTGGCCTTCATCTCCGACGTGTTCGTCGTCGGGGCCAGCTTCCCCCCGGTGCTCGAGGCGATCTCCTGGTTCTTCCCCCTGCGGCACGCGGCGGCGGCGATGTCCCAGGCGGTCGGCCCTGACGTCACGGGCTCCGGGCTGGCCCTTGACCACCTCGCGGTGCTCGTGGCCTGGACGTTCGCGGGGGCGGTGGTCGTGGCCATGCGCTTCGGGCGCCGGGTGTCCTGACACGCCCGGCGCGGCGAACGCAGTCGTCACGCGGCGTTCACCTCGTCACGCCAGACTGGGCACGTGGAGCCTTCGACGCCGTCAGGCGAACCCTCGCAGCGTGACCTCGACGTGACCGACCCGCTGCTGCGTGCCCACCTCGCTCCGGAGCCGCGCACCCTCGTCGACATCCTGCGCGCCACCGCCGATGCACATCCCGACTCCCCGGCGATCGACAACGGCCGTGAGGTCCTGACCTACGACGAACTGCTCGACGCCGCCCAGGAGCTAGCGGCGGCGCTGCGCAGCGACGGTGTCCGGCGTGGCGACCGGGTCGGGGTGCGCATCCCGTCGGGGACCACCGACCTCTACGTCGCGATCACCGGCATCCTGCTCGCCGGCGCGGCGTACGTGCCGGTCGACCACGACGACCCAGACGAGCGGGCGCGAGTCGTCTTCGGCGAGGCCGGGGTCGCCGCGATCGTCGGCACCGACCTCGTCATCCGATCCGGCCCCACCGCGCGGCCCGACGCAGACCCCGACGAGGCTCCGGAGGAGGACCCCGAGCTCACCGACGACGCCTGGGTCATCTTCACCTCGGGCTCGACCGGCCTGCCCAAGGGCGTCGCCGTCAGCCACCGCAACGCCGCCGCCTTCGTCGACGCCGAGTCGCGGATGTTCCTCCAGCAGCGCCCGATCGGCCCGGGTGACCGGGTCATGGCCGGCCTGTCCGTCGCGTTCGACGCCAGCTGCGAGGAGATGTGGCTCGCCTGGCGGTACGGCGCCTGCCTCGTGCCGGCACCGCGCTCCCTCGTGCGCTCGGGCATGGACCTCGGCCCGTGGCTGGTCGCCAACGACATCACCATCGTCTCTACCGTGCCGACCCTCGTCGCCCTCTGGCCGGCCGACGCCCTCGCCGACGTCCGCCTGCTCATCCTCGGCGGCGAGGCGTGCCCTCCCGAGATCGGCGCGCGCCTGGCCACCGACACCCGCGAGGTCTGGAACACCTACGGCCCCACCGAGGCCACCGTCGTCGCCTGCGGTGCCCAGCTCGACGGCCAGCCCCCCGTGCGCATCGGCCTCCCGCTCGACGGCTGGGACCTCGCCGTCGTCGACGCGCAGGGCCAGCGCGTTCCCGATGGAGAGCCGGGCGAGCTGATCATCGGGGGCGTGGGTCTGGCCCGCTACCTCGACCCCGAGAAGGATGCCGCGGTGTACGCCCCGATGCCGGGCCTGGGTTGGGAGCGCGCCTACCGCAGCGGCGACGTCGTCCGCTTCGACGGCGTGGGTCTGGTCTTCCAGGGGCGTGCCGACGACCAGGTCAAGGTCGGTGGTCGACGGATCGAGCTCGGTGAGGTCGACAGCGCCCTGCTCGGCCTCCCCGGGGTCAGCGGAGCCGCCGCTGCGGTCAAGCGCACCGAGGCGGGCAACCGGCTGCTCGTCGGCTACGTCACCGCCGACGCGGGCTTCGACCCCAAGGCCGCGGCCGAGCAGCTGCGGGCGTCGATGCCGGCCGCCCTCGTCCCGCGTATCGCCGTCGTCGACACCCTGCCCACCCGCACCTCCGGGAAGATCGACCGCGACGCCCTGCCGTGGCCGCCACCCGGCGCGTCCCGCGGAGCCGGTTCCACGGCATCCGGCACCCCCGACCTCGAGCTCGACGGCACGGCTGCCTGGATCGCCGGGCACTGGGCCGCCATCCTCGGCTCGCCGCCCTCCGCCCCCGACGAGGACTTCTTCGACCTCGGTGGGGGGAGCCTCAGCGCAGCCCAGCTGGTCTCCAAACTGCGCGAACGGCATCCGGACGTCACCGTCGCCGACATCTACGAGCACCCCGTCCTCGCCGACCTCGCGCAGACCCTCGACGCCATGGCCGCGCCGACCGGCCGCACCAACGCCTCGGTCTCGCCGGTCCCGCGCGACACCCAGGTCGCGCAGGTGCTCGGCACTGTCGTCGTGCGGTCGATCGGGGCGCTGCGCTGGCTGACGTGGATCGGGCTCGGGCTGCTCGTCGCGCACCGGGTCGTCGATGCGCCGTGGCTGCCGAGCATCGCGTGGGGCTGGGTGCTCGCCGGGTGGCTGCTGCTCATCAACCCCTTCGGGCGGGTGCTTCTCGGTGCCGCCGCTGCGCGCCTGGTGCTGCGCGGGGTCGGCCCCGGTCGCTACCCCCGCGGTGGCCGGGTGCACCTGCGGCTCTGGCTCGCCGAGCGACTGGTTGACGAACTGGGGGCCACGAACCTGTCGGCCGCGCCACTCGTTCGCGTCTACGCGAAACTGCTCGGATGCCGGGTGGGTCGTCACGTCGACCTCCACAGCATCCCGCCCGTCACCGGCCTGCTCACGCTCGGCACCGGGTGCTCCATCGAGCCCGAGGTCGACCTCGCGGGGCACTGGCTCGACGGCGGCCACGTGTACATCGGCGCGATGGCGGTCGGTGAGGAGGCCCGCGTCGGGGCGCGCAGCACCCTGCTGCCCGGGGCCGACATCGGCGACCGGGCGGAGGTCGCTCCCGGGTCGGCCGTGTTCGGGCCGGTGCCGGCCGACGAGGCCTGGTCGGGTGCGCCCGCCGGCCCGTCGGGTGCGGCCCGCGGCCCGTGGACGCCGGAGCGCCCGCCGAACCGTCGCGTCTGGGTGCTCGCCTACGCCGCGTCGGCCATCGGGCTGGCGCTGGTGCCGGTGCTCGCCGTGCTCGCCGGCGTCACCGTCGCGCTCCCGGAGCTGGCCGCGGCCACCGACCTCGCCGGGCTGGTGACCGCGGCGCTGTGGTGGGTGCCCGTCGCCACCGCGGTCGGTCTCGTCGTGCTCGTGGGTCTGGTGCTCGGCACGGTGCGGCTGCTCTCGATCGGTCTCGAGCCGGGCCACCACCCCGTGCACGGTCTGCGGGCGTGGCAGGCCTGGTCGGTGCTGCGGGTGCTCGACGAGGCGCGCACCTGGCTCTTCCCGCTCTACTCCTCGAGCCTGACGCCGTGGTGGCTGCGAGCCCTCGGCGCCGACATCGGCCCCGACGTCGAGGCCTCGACCGTGCTCATGCTGCCGAAGTTCGTCACGGTGCGCGCAGGTGCGTTCCTCGCGGACGACACCCTCGTCGGTGGCTACGAACTCGGCGGTGGCTGGCTGCGCGTCGAGCCCGTGCGCGTTGGCAAGGGCGCGTTCGTCGGCAACTCCGGCATGGCTGCGCCCGGCCGTAAGGTGCCCAAGCACGCCCTGGTCGCCGTGTTGTCGGCTGCGCCGCAACGGGGGACCGCCAAGGCCGGCAGTTCCTGGCTCGGCAGCCCACCCCGACCGCTGCGCCGCGACACCGAGAGCGGCGACACCACCCGTACCCATGCGCCACCGACGCGGCTGCGGGTGGCTCGCGCCCTCGTCGAGCTCGCCCGCATCGTCGCGGTGTGGGTGCACATGGCCCTCATCGTGCTCAGTGCCGCGGCCCTGCTCGCCCTGGTCGACGCCGGGGCGCTGTGGGCGATCGTGTTCGGGGGGCCGGTGCTGCTCGTCGCGGGCGCCGTGGCCGTCGGGGTCACGACGGTCGCCAAGTGGCTGCTCGTCGGGCGCCTTCGACCGTCGGAGCACCCGCTGTGGAGCTCGTTCGTCTGGCGCAACGAGCTCGCCGACACCTTCGTCGAGGTCGTGGCCGCCCCGTGGTTCGCCCGGGCCGCCGTCGGCACGTCCGTGCTCAACGTCTGGTTGCGAAGCATGGGGGCCCGGGTGGGCCGCGGCGTGTGGTGCGAGACCTACTGGTTGCCCGAGGCCGACCTCATCGACCTGCGCGACGGGGCGACAGTGGGGCGCGGCTGCGTGGTCCAGACCCACCTGTTCCATGACAGGATCCTCGCGATGGACCGGGTGACGATCGCAGACGGGGGCACACTGGGCCCCAACTCCGTCATCCTCCCGGCCGCCCGCATCGGGCGCCACGCCACCGTCGGGCCGGTCTCGCTCGTCATGCGCGGGGAGTCGGTGCCCGACAAGACCCGGTGGATCGGCAACCCCGTCGGCCCATGGGCTGAGCCCGAATGACCGGCTCCGACCCCTACCTGCCCGGCCACGGCGACGACCGGTACCAGGTCGAGCACTACGCCCTCGACCTGCGCTACAAGCCGCTTGGCAACCACCTCGAAGGCCGTGCCGAGCTGTCGGTGCGAGCCGTGGTCGACCTCACCGACCTCGTCGTCGACCTGCACCGGCTCGAGGTGCGCAGCCTGCGCGTCGAGGGAGCCAAGGTGGCCCGCTGGTCGCACCGGGGCTCGCGGCTGCGCATCCGGCTCACCCAGGAACTGCCGGCTGGTGAACCGCTGCTGCTCACCATCGCCTACCGGGGCAACCCCGGCACGATGCCCGGCCCCGACGGACCGGCCGGCTGGGAAGAGCTCACCGACGGCGTGCTCGTCGCCGCCCAACCGCACGGCGCTCCGACGTGGTTCCCCTGCAACGACCGGATGGCAGACAAGGCTCGCTACCGCATCCGGGTCGAGACCGACCCCGCCTACCGGGTCGTCGCGAACGGCATCCTCGTCAGCCACAAGACCGTGGGGCGCCGCGCCGAGTGGGTGCACGAGCAGCGCGACCCCATGGCCCCCTACCTCGCGACTCTCCAGATCGGCCGCTACGACGCCGAGCAGCAGGTCGACGCCCCGGTGCCGACGTGGCTCGTCGGCCCGCCGTCGCGCATGGAGTCGGTGCGTGAGGCGCTCGCCGACCAGCCGCGCATGCTCGAGGTGTTCACCGAGCTGTTCGGCCCGTACCCGTTCGAGCGCTACACCGCCGTCGTCACCGACGACCCGCTGGAGATCCCGCTCGAGTCGCAGTCGCTGTCGACGTTCGGCACCAACCACCTCAGCCGGGACTGGTCGGCGCAGCGGCTCATCGCGCACGAGCTGTCGCACCAGTGGTTCGGCAACGCCGTCACCGCCGCCTCGCTGGCCGACATCTGGCTGCACGAGGGGTTCGCCTGCTACGCCGAGTGGTTGTGGTCGCAGGAGTGCGGGCGCACGACGCTCGCGCAGGAGGCCGCCCGCCACCACGACGGGCTCGCCCGCAAGCCCCAGGACCTCGTGCTCACCGACCCCGGAGCCGACCGCGTCTTCGACGACCGGGTCTACAAGCGGGGGGCGCTGACGTTGTTTGCCCTGCACACGGCTCTTGGCGACGAGATGTTCTTCGACGTGCTGCGCACCTGGGTCGACACCCACCGCTACGAGGTCGTCATGACCGCCGACTTCGAGGCATGCGTCGAGTCGGTCAGCGGCTCGCCGCACCGCGAGCTGTTCGATGCGTGGCTGCGTCGCGAGGAACTTCCCGAGCTGCCACCGCAGCAAGGGTGAGCACCACGTCGGGACCGGCGCGCCACCGCCCCTCCACACGCAACGGCATCCGGATGCCGTCACTCGCCTCCGCGTGGAAGGTGCCGTCGGCGGCGAGGTGGACCCGGACCTGCTCGTGGTGCAGCACCACCCCGGTCAGCGGGTACCACGCCTTGTAGGTGGCCTCCTTGGCGGCGAAGAGCAGGGTGTCCCAGGGGAGGTCGGCGCGGCTGCGGCCCAAGTGCTCCAGCGCGGCACGCTCGGCTGGGGTCGCGACGACGTCGAGCACACCCTCGGGCAGGGGCACCGCCACCTCGGCGTCGAGGCCGATCGAGGCGAGGCCGGTGCGATGCCCCCGCACGCCCGTGCCCTGTCGGGCCGCGACCGCACCGGTCCAGCCCGCCGTGTGGCTGATGCTGCCGATGACTCCGGCGGGCCAGAGGGGCGCGCCGTTGGTGTCGGCCAGGATCGGGTGGTCAGGCGCCTCGGCCCCGATCTCGCGCAGGGCGGTTCGTGCGCACTCGCGTCCCGTGGCGAACTCGGCCACGCGTTCCGGGAGGGCACGGGTGACAAGGGCTGCTTCAGCCGGGTGCAGGGTGGCGGGGTCGGCAGCCACGGTCGTCACCCCCCACCCGATCCGCCACGCCGCCGGGAGCGCGAGCGGTTCGCCTGCGGAACGACGTGGCGGCATGACCTCAACGTAGCCGCCGTAGACTCGCGCGGGTGAGCACCCCTGGGTCGTACCCCACGATGGAGGACGTCATCGGCGGCACCCCGCTGGTACGTCTGCAGCGCCTTCCGGGGCCGGAGAACGAACGGCGCGGCAACGTGCTGCTCGCCAAGCTCGAAGGCAACAACCCGGCAGGCTCGGTGAAGGACCGGCCGGCGATCAGCATGATCCGGGGCGCCGAGGAGCGTGGGGAAATCTCGCCCGGTGACACCCTGCTGGAGGCCACGTCCGGCAACACCGGCATCGGCCTCGCGATGGCGGCGGCGATCAGCGGGTACCCCCTGGTCATCGTGATGCCCGAGGACGCCTCGATCGAGCGCATCCAGACGATGAAGGCGTACGGAGCGGAGCTCGTGCTCACCCCTGCATCGGGGGGAATGGAAGAGGCCCGCGACGTCGTGACGCGCATGGAGCGCGAAGGTCGCGGCCGGGTGCTGGACCAGTTCGGCAACCCGGACAACCCGCGCGCCCACGAGGTCGGCACCGGCCCGGAGCTCTGGAGCCAGACCGACGGTCGGATCACGCACTTCGTGTCCGCGATGGGTACGACCGGCACGATCACCGGGGTCTCGCGGTTCCTCAAGTCGCGCAACCCCGCGGTGCAGATCGTCGGGGCACAGCCCGCCGAGGGGTCCAAGATCCCGGGCATCCGCGCGTGGCCACCGGAGTACGTGCCGAGGATCTTCGACCCCTCGGCCGTCGACCGCACCGTGGAGGTCTCCCAGTCGGATGCCGAGGAGATGGCCCGCCGGCTGGCCCGCGAGGAGGGCATCTTCGGCGGCATCTCCGCGGCAGGCGCGTGCTGGACCGCACTCCAGGTGGCGCAGGAGGTCGAGAACGCGACGATCGTGTTCGTGGTGTGCGACCGCGGTGACCGGTACCTCTCCAGCGGCGTGTTCCCCGCCTGACCGCCCGGCCCCTGGCCGAACTCTGGCCGCCTGATCCTGGTCGGAGATGCTCGAGCCTCAAGGCCGAATACCCTTCGGCCGCGCATATCGGCACTGCTGTGCTGGAGCGCAGCAGTGCCGATATGCGCCACCGGACCCCCTCCCGGCCCGCCTTCGCCGCGAACTACGGCGTCACGACGACCTTGCCGAGCACCCGGCCCTCGCCGACGGACGCCAGCGCCTCGGGGACCTCGTCGAGCGAGACCTCGCGGTCGATGTGGATGCGCACCTCGCCGGAGGCGCATCGTGCTTCCAGGGGGATGAAGTGATCCGGCCCGGGCTTGACCGCCAACACGCCGAGTCGCCGACCACTGACCCGCCCCAGCACGGTGCCGGCCGTCAGCAGGCTCAGCATCGTGGACACCGAGCCACCCACCGCGAGGTACCGGCCACCGGGTGCGAGGGCGCGGCGGTAGTCGCGCACCGACCGGTGCGCGACGAGGTCGAGCACGAGGTCGAAAGGGCCGAGCCTGGTGACGTCCTCCACCCGATGGTCGACGACCGCGTCAGCACCCAGCGACCGGAGGAAGTCGAGCTTCCCCGCGTTGTCGACGGCTGTCACGTGCGCACCTGCTGCCTTGGCCAGCTGCACGGCGAGCGAACCCGAACCACCGCCCGCCCCGTTGACGGCCACCCGCGAGCCCGGCCCGACGCCGGCTGTTCCCTGGAGCGCGATCGGCCCGGCCTGCGGCAGCGTCGACGCCTGGGCGAAGGTCAGGGACCCGGGCTTGGGGGCGAGCACCGAAGCGGGTGCCACCGCGAACTGCGCGAAGCCGCCCTTGAGGCCGAGGTTGTCCCCGTAGACCTCGTCACCCTGGCTGAACCTGGTCACCCCCGGGCCCACCGCCGCAACCCTCCCGGCGACGTCCGAGCCGAGCACCGGCCGCGCCGGGCGCCGCAGCCCACCGATGCGGGCGTACGCCGGGCGGCCGACGAGGCACTCCCAGTCGGAGAGATTCATCGAGGTGGCCACCACCTCGACGAGCACCTGACCGGCCCCCGGTGTCGGTACGGGGACGTCCACCACCCGCAGCACTGACGGCGGACCGTACCGGTCGTACACGACGGCCTTCATCAGCCCACCGTATCCGTGGCAGCATGCACGCCATGGCTGAGATCCAGGTGACCTGGTGGCGTGACCTCCCCTCCCTCGTGGTCGCCCGCGACGGAGACGACGTGGTCAAAGTGCCGCTCCCGCCGCGCTTCCAGGAAGCGATCGACGAGGCCGCCATGCGCCTGGGTGCGGTCGACAGCACCGCCTACCTCGAGGGCTGGACCCGCACCCCGTGGGAAGAGACCAGCGGTGACCTCGCTGCCGCCGCCGACGAGGCCGTGCGCCGCTTCGAGGACCAGTGGAGCGACGAGGCGATCGCGGCCTACCTCGACGCCATCGGGCCGGCCCAAGGCTGACCCCAGCCTTCCTCAGCCTCCGGCCACGGGACGGCCGGCGACAAGCGCTGCACCCCGGCGGTCCGTGCTCCGCGCGGACAGCGTGCCAAGCGCCTGGTGCGGAGGCAGGAGTTCGGCGAACTTGAGCTTCGCGAGCGCCTGCTCGCTGACCGGAGGCGTCACGCCCACGAGGTCCGAGCCGAACTCCGCCCGGGCCCGGCGCACCGCCGACCCCACCGCGACCGCCGTGGCATCGGATCGCAGCGCGATGTTCAGGTTGCCGAACGTGCCCTGGTCGAGCAGGTCAGGTGCCACCGCGTCGAGGGCAGCAGTGAGCACTGCGTTCGCGCCTGCCCCCGCGAAGGTCCACCAGCGAACTCGCCCGTCGTCCTCGGTGACCACGCTGGCGTCCGGCGCGACCCGGTGTCGGTACTGCTCACGAAGAGACCCGAGCCGGTTCATCGCCCGGGTGGTCAACTCGGCACCCACGGGCGTGGCTCCGAGCAGCACCCGGCGCACGGCATCCGACAGCTCGAGCGAGTAGGCGCGAGGTTCGCCGGTCCATCGTGAGCGACCGGCCCGGTCGCTCGGCTCGACGTATGCCCGGCGCCGCCGCCAGTCGATGTGGGTGACCAGCCACGGGCGACCGGCGAGGGCGATGACCCGCGGGCCGGTGACCTTGGCCATGAGCAGCATCGGGTCGACGCTGCCGACTTCCCGCCGGCCGTGAACCACCACGACCTCGGGCGCCGCGGTGAAGACGGCGAGCAGGTCCATGAAGTTGCGCCGACCATAGCGAGCCTCCGCCCGGGGGCCGATGAACGCCAGCCCCTGGTCGGTGTCGAGGTGGCCGGTCTCCACGAGCCACGCGCAGATCTCCGCCAGCCGCACCTCATCGGCCAGGCCGAGCCCGCAGATCCAGATGGACTCCTCGGCGAGCGAGATCCGACCCTTCTGGAGAGCCACCCCCAGCAGTTGCTGCGCGGCCACGTGCAGCGGCTCGGGGGGAGCCACGACCGGCTCGACGAAGCCCTCGTCCAGCAGCAGCAACAAACCCGCGGCGCGGAGCAGTTCGTCGTCCTCGGTGGCGAGGAAGGTGAGGTTGCGGGTCGACCCGGGGCGCCGCCCGGTGCGCCCGAGCCGTTGCAGCACGGACGCGACGGTGTTCGGCGCGCCGAGTTGCACGACGCGGTCGAGGTCGCCGACGTCGATACCGAGCTCGAGGGTTGAGGTCGAGACGATGACGCAGTCGCGCGCCTCGGCGAAGGCCGTCTCGGCCCGGCGCCGCTCGTCCACCGACAACGAGGAGTGGGAGACGTACGTCTGCGTCCCCAACCCACGCAGGGCAACTGCGAGCCCCTCGACGGTCCTCCTGGAGTCGGCGAACACGAGGCGTTTCTCCCCGAGGTGGATGCCGTTGACGACCTTCGCGGCGTTGCCCACGTTCCCGACGTGGTCCAGAGCCAGTTCGGGTGCTGTCGACGACGCAGTCGGTGGCGCGATGACGGTGCGCGGCCGCGAGCGCTCTCGCCCCTGGAGCCACTGGAGCAGCACATCCGGGTTGCCGACGGTGGCGGACAGACCGATCCGCTGGAGCGGGCGCCCGGCCAGCGCGCCCAGCCGATCGAGCACGGCGAGAAGGTGCCAGCCGCGGTCGTCGCCCGCGAAGGCGTGCACCTCGTCGACGACGACGGCCCGCAGGTCACCGAACATGTGCGGCGCGTCGAGCAGCGTCGAGACGAGCATCGCCTCGAGCGACTCGGGCGTCGTGAGCAGGACCGAGGGCCGCGACGTGGCCTGTCGCTGGCGGGCCCCTGCAGCGGTGTCGCCGTGGCGCACGCTGGCCTCCCGGCCGAGCCACCCGGCATACGTCGCGAGCCGGGGTTCGAGGTTGTTGAGCAGCGCTTTGAGGGGGCACACGTACAGCACCGACAGGCCCGGCCACTCATCGTCCGCCATGCGGGTGAGGAGCGGCAGCATCGCGGCCTCGGTCTTGCCGCCGGCCGTGGGGGCGACGAGCAGCGCGTCGTCCCCGCGCAACACCGGGACGATCGACGCGGTCTGCAGCGGCCGCAGCCCTGGCCACCCGAGCGAGTTGACGACGTGGTGCTGCACGACCGGGTGCAGCAGGTCGAAGGACTGCGCCTCCCGGTCGCGGTCAGTCATCGTCCGACAGGTCGAGGTCGATACCGTCGAGCCCTGAGCCGCCGCGGGCGACCCGCTCCTCCGTGGTCAGCTCGTCGACACCGACGGTGAGGGCGTAGTGCTCCCTCGGGTCGAAGTCCTCGAACTGGTCGACCCGGTCGAGAACGTCGGCGACGAGCTTCTTGAGGAAGACCCGGGGTGCCACCCCGACCCGGCCACCGAGCCGTCCGGCGACCGCGGTGGCGAGGTCAGCGACGTATGCGTCATCGACCGTCGAGGCCACCCTGGCGCTCGCGGCGCTCCCGCCGGAGTAGAGGTCGCGGACCTTCACACCGAGGGAGACGAGAGCGTCGTGGTCGAAGCCGGGCAGGCGCACCTGCACGGCCCGCGGGTTGTCGAAGCGGGCGTCGGTGGCGAAGTCGGTCGCGAGTCGCTGCGCGAGCGGCGCCAGGCGTGCGACCCCGGAGGGCCCCTCGTAGAAGGCCGGTGTCCCGGTCACGAGCAGGTAGAGCCCCGGGAAGCGGCCTGCGTCGATCTCGTCGATGAGCTGGCGCAGCGCGTTGAACGCCTTGTCCCGCACGTCGCCACGCACCCGCTGGAGCGTCTCGACCTCGTCGAGCACGAGCACGAGACCCGGGTGCCCGGCATCGCGCAGCACGGCGAGCAGCCCTTGGAGGAAGCCCATCGCCCCGAAGTGGTCGAGCTCGCCGCGGATGCCGGCCGCTCGCTTCGCCGATGCCGCGACCTGGGGTTGTCCACCCATCCAGGCCGCGAGTCCGTCGGCCGTCGCGGCGTCTCCGCTGACGACAGCGGTGCGGTAGCCGCGCAGGGCCTGGGCGAACACCGGTGTCCGGGAGCTGACCGATGCGAGCCGTCGTTCGAGCAGGGCGTTGACGGCCTGGGTCACCGACGCCTCGTCGGCGTGCTCCAGCGACGGGTCGGCCGCGATGGCGTCCGACTCGAGGGTGAACAGCCAGGAGTCGAGGACGGGCCGGAAGGCGCTGGGTGGCATCGACGACGTCCGCAGCGACTCGGTGATCCGCCGGTAGACGGTCTCGAGGCGGTGCAGGGGCGTCTCGGTCTCGGAGACCTGCACCTCCGCGGTGGCGAAGCCCTGGCGCATCGCCCGCTCGGCCAGGTGGCGCGTGAAGAAGGTCTTGCCGGCGCCGTACTCACCGCGCACGGCCTTGAACATCGCGCCGCCGCCGGCGACGGTGGCGAGCTCCGCGTCGAGGGCCACGGAGAAGCGGTCGAGCCCGACGGCGAGCAGGTCGAGGCCCGACTCGGGCACCGTGCCCCGCCGGAGCGCGCCGATGACCTCGCCCCGACGCCGGTTGGAGACGGCGCCGGCCATCACCGCACCTCGAACTGGTCGCGCAGCAGCGGCACGTCGAGCACGACGGTCTGCCCGTCGGGGTCGACGCCGACGACGTTGTAGCCCTCGATGTTGAGCAGTTGGCGCACCTGGCTCAGGGCGCCGTCGAGGCGGAACGCCGGCACCGCCAGGGCCGCGGCCACGACGGTGCGCGGCAGGCGCTGGCCCGCGGCAGCGGTGAGGGCGTCCAGCAGGGCGGCGACCTGGTCGTCGCGGATGGGCAGGCGGGACAGCACCTGTCGCTGGGCGGCGTACACCTCGCTCGCCACGACCTGCGCCCCGAGCGAAACGACCGGTGCGGCCTCGGCCGCGGTCGGCTGGGGATCGTCGAACAACGTGGGTCCGTCGGGTAGTTTCCCCCGGCGACCGTCCGTGGGGCGGATGCCGGTCGGCGGGGTCGACAGGGTGGGCATGGTGGGCAGGTCGGAGGACCCCGGCCCGGCCGTCGACCACCACAACGGTGCCTGGGGTGGCAGGGCAGGCAGTCGGAGCCCGTTGGTCGCCTCGTCCGGGAGCAGCACGACCACGGGCACGACGACTTCCTGGGCGCTCGCGCCACCGTGGTAGCCGGCCTTGAGCGGGCCGTAGCGCAGCCCTTCGCTGACGGCGAGTACCGCCCGGTGATCGCTGGTGAGCACGCGCGGTCCCTCGACGGCGACCTCGTCGTCGGCGGCCGGTGATGACATCCCCCGCGAGCGCCCGCTCGTGAGGTCGGGTGCGAAACGCTGGGTGCCGCGTCGCCGCTCAACGACGTGGCCGTGGTCGGACGTCATGACGACCGTCCGCCCGGCGGCCCGCGCCCGGGTGAGCAGGGGTGCGAGGTGCTTGACGGCATCCGCGGTCCACACCGTGCCGATCGGGTCGCTGCGGTCGAGCGCGTCGTCGATCGTGTTGAGCACGACCGTGACCAGGGGAATGCCCAACGCATCGTCGATGGCCGCCCCCACGCCGTCGGCGACCAAGGCACCGGGGCGGGTGGTGTCGATGCCCTTCTTGTGGAACAGCTCTGCACGGAGCCTGCTGCCCCGGGCGGTCAGGGCCTGGTACCCGGTGCGTTCGACGCCCTGCCCGCCCTGCTGGAGCGAGCCGCAGAGCAGCGACGCCCGGCTCACCTCGGTGACCGACGGCAGCACGGCAAGGCCGCCGGCGCGGCGGGTGGCGCCGGGTGTCGCCCCGGCCTCGACCCAGCCGAGTTCTCCGGTGACGTCGGCGAGGACCTCGTTCGCTGCTGCGGCGCTCATGCCGTCCATGACGACGAGGAGGATCGGTGTCTGCTTCGCCATCGGGATGACGAGGGAGGGCAGGAGTGACTCGAGGTTCCAGATCCGCTCCGCCCCGGTGTCCTGTGGCACCAAGGCCCCGTGCGGCTGGGCGGCGGTCAGGGCCGCCAGTCGTGCGGCGAAGGCGCGCTCCTCGTGGTCGCGACGGGCAAACGCCGCGGCGTAGACGGCGTGCAGCGACTCGCTGAGGTCGGGGTCGTCGACGCCGGTGTCGACGTCGTTGATGGCGATGTCGGCCCACGACCCGTGGTCGAGGTGGGCCCGCACCCGCGCCGGGAGGTCCGCGCTGCCGGGGATCTCGGGGGTGGTCAGCCAGCGCCACAGCTTGACGGCGGAGTCGAAGGCCAGCCACTGGGCCGTGTCGCGTCGGGCGAGCCGGTGCCGGGCGCACAGCGTCCACGCCGTCTCGATGGCGCGGGAGGCCTCGGCGATCGGGTCGCCCGCGCCGTGCAGGGACACCCCGCGGTGCAGGGCGGCGGCGAGCAGCGCGAGGCGTTGCCGGAAGCCGCTCGGCATCACGTCGGAGTGCACGGCGAGCGCTGTGGCGTCGAGCGACGTGAGGATCGTGTCGGCCCGGGAGACCACCCGTGCGACGTGGGCTTCGTTGCGCTCGGTGCGGGCCAGGTCGGCGACCACGGCGACGGCGGCGGAGCCGTGGGCGGCGAGGCTGTCGCGTGTCGGCAGCGGCTTTCCGAGGGCCTGTTCCAGCCGCACCGAGGCGAGCTTGGCGACCTGGCTCTCGTCGAGGTCGTGCCCCTCCGAAGTGATCAGGTGCAGCGCGAGCCCCACCGGCACGAGATCGGCGACGGCCCCGGCCTCGAGCAGCTTGCGGACCGGGGTGGCGGCCGGGCCGGTCGACTCGGCGACCCAGTCGACCAGGGCGTCGGCGAGGGTGGGGCCGTAGGTCTGCCGCAGGTCGGCGAGGGCATCGGCGGCCTGGGGCAGCACCGACCAGCTGAGCACCGTGATGGCGTCGACGACGTCGCCGACGAGGCCGAGGTGGGTGCGGGCGACGCACGTCATGGCGTGGGCCCGGGTGAGCACCCCCGCCGGCGCGGGCGGCCACCCCTGCGGGGGGCGGGCCGCGAGGATCGCGGTGGCGAGGTCGCGGCTGCCGGGGCGGGAGGCCAGTGCGGGGGCGACCCCCGACGCGGAGAACGACTGGCGCAGGGCCTCCCAGGCATCCGGTCGCCAGAGCCGGCTGCCGACGAGGTGGGCGAGGATACCGGCGCCGAGGTCCTGCTCGTCGCGGTCGGTCACGACGACGAGCCAGTCGCCCTCGACGTGCTCGAGCAGGGCCTCGCGCACGGCGAGCGCCGACTCGGCAGGGCGGATCCGTACGAGCTGTCCGTCGTGGTGGACCTCCTCCGCCCGGCTCTGTGCGGGTTGGCCGAGCACGCCGAGGATGCCGCTGGTGTAGTTGCGGTGCCTTGCCCCGTCGACCATGGCGAGCAGCATCGGAGTGGTCGCGGCGGTCACGAGCGTGGGGAGGCTCATTCACGCACCTGCCAGGTCACGTCGACGTCGCGGTCGGCGTGCGACTCGAGGAACTCGCGGACCTGCCTCAGCAGCTCGTCGTCGCTCGCCCCGACCCTGCGCCGGGCCGAGCCTGCGCTGCCGCCGGGCGGCGGTGGGGGCGGTGGTGGGGGCGGGTCCCCGGCGAGCCACTCGAAGATCTCCCGGTCGGCGCGCCTGAGTGCCGGCCCGACGGCAGTGACGATCTCGTCGGCGACGAGTGCGTCCTGCATGCGGGCGATGATCGACGCGGCCGACGCGGCACGCGGACCCTCGCTGGCCATCGCCTGGCGCAGCGGGGCCAGCCGGTCCCACTCGAACGACCCGAGGGCAGCGGTGACCGAGTCGGCGGAGGCCATCGACTTCCCGGCGGCGGCAGCGCCGGTGCCGAAGCCGGCCTGCGCGAGCCGCTCGACGAGCGTGACCCCGTCGAGGTGCGGGAGCTGTTGCACCAGTTCGGCGGTCCGACGGGCCGTCGCCAGCCGGTGCTCGTCCCCGTCGGCGGTGACTGCGGCCCGGGCGTAGGCGGCCTCTATCGCGCTGACCAGCGGCGGCTGGGTGGCCGTCAGTGCCACGGCGCGCGCCGTGACCTGACCGACGAAGTCGGCGACCGCGGGGGGCGTGAGGTACGTCGACGCCGAGATCCCGAAGAGCTCGGCCGCTGCGCGGGTGGCGGCCGTCCAGTCGGGGAGGGCCGGCATCGCCTGTGACCGCAGTTCCATCGTCGGCTGGAGCGCGCCGGGCTCCGGCGGTGTGGGCAGGGCGACGCCGTGCTGAAACCACGCCCGCTGACGCAGTGCGGCCCAGGTGATGATGACGAGGTCACTGACCGGGGTGAGCAGGCCCTTGGCGGGGGTGACCGCGTCGATCCAGCCGCGCATCTCCCCGACGGTGATCGGTGCGTCGCCGTCGACGCCAGACTCCTTGAGCCGCCGCCCCAGGGCCCGTTCGATCTCCTGGCTCCAGGGGGTGAAGCGGTCGTCACCGAGGATGTAGTGCATCTCCGCGGCAGTGCCGACGCCGAGTGGCCCGGCGATGCGCCGCACGGCGAGGTGGTCGCCCTGGTACTCGACGCGCTTGTCGCGCTCGGCCACCGCCCGGTGCACGTGGGCGGCGACCGTGCGCAGCATCGGCAGGCGGATCTCGCTGTCACCCGGCTCGAACTGGGGGTGCCCGGGGTAGGTCGCGTCGAAGGCCTGCGACACGAGGTGCCGGAAGGCGTCACCGAGGGTGGCGCCGACCGGCCGCTGCGGAACGAACTCGCGGTCGAGCGAGACGAGCACCTGGTCGTGGCCCGGGTCGTCGAGCAGGGTGCCGGGGCGCACGCTCGCCGCGCCGTAGGCCTGCTGGATGGCGTCCTCGAGGCTGCGGCGCAGGGTGCTGCGGTGCGACTCGAGGATGTTGCGGGCCAGGGCGCGGTCGGTCTCGCTGAGGTGGTCTGCGTGGCTCTGCCACCGGTCGCCCGAGCCCTCGAGCAGCCAGTTGAGGGTGACCAGCCGCTGCAGCTCCTGGGTCTTCTCCGGGGACAGGAAGTAGGGCAGCCAGACGACCGTGCGGGAGTGGAAGTCGCGGGCCAGCATGGCGTTGAGCCGCTGGAGGTCCTCGGCGGTGGAGTGCCCCTGCTCGTCGAAGGGGTGGTCGATGATGACCCGCCACGTGCCGGGGTTCGCGCGGAAGTGGTCGTCGGAGAGCCAGCTGCTGTCGCGGACGTTGCCGAAGAGGATGTCGACGGTGCGCTTCGAGCCGCGCCAGACGATCTCGTGCGGGTGCGCGCCCTGGATGTCCTGCTGGCCGAGCTCGACCCCGAGGCTCTCGGCGACGAGGGTCTTGACGAGCTCGCGGCGGCGACCCTCGTTGTCCTCGCCCTTGGCCCGGTCGACGATCGACTCGTAGTCGACGTCGGAGAGCTGGACCCGGATCGTCGGGTTGGTCGCCGTGCCCTCGACGTGGATCTCCGGCACGTCGCGGGCCCAGTCGCGCACCTTGGCGAGCACGACACCGGCTTCGTTGCCGGGCAGGGGCGACACGATCGAGCCGTGGTTGAGCGATGCGAGCCGGGCGCCGGTGAGTGACTTCAGCGCCGGCACGTTGGGGGCGACGGCGGAGAGCAGCAGCGTCTTGGCGAGGCGGTCGTCGGCGGTGTAGGCGGCCGGGACGGATGCCGGGTGGTCCTCCAGCTGGGCCGTGGTCACGTCGTACTTCGCCCGGATGAGGGGTGAGAGCTTCTCGGTGTAGAGCCGGTTCGCCGAGCGGAACAGCGCTGCCGCCTGCGTGTCGAGCACCTTCGTGCCACGCACGATGTGGTCGAAGGAGTCACCGACCGGGATGACCTGCTCGACGGTGAGGGTGTCGCGCTGGTCGACGAGCATCTGCTGCATGACCTTCAGTGCGGTGCGCTCGCGCTGCATGACGGCTGCGAGGGCCCGCAGCGTGGAGACCAGGGCCGGCGAGAAGGGATACGTCAGCCGGAACGCGGCCTCGTCGGCGCCGCGGTGGTGGTCGTCGGTGTTGATGCCGTCGAGCAGCACGTCCCAGACGCGCGGCGCCCGGTCGATCCGCTCGAAGGCGTCGGCGATGGTCCGGGCCGCGGCGGCGTCCTTGGGCTGCAGGAGGCGCTTGCTCGCGACGAAGGGCAGGTTGTCGTCACCGAGGGTGATCGTGTGGAAGCGACCCTCCTGGTGCTTGAAGGCCCGGTCCAGGATGTCCTGTTCCGCGCCGCTGGCGCCCGCGTCGGCGAACCACCGGCGCAGGTCGATCTGCCGGGCGACGAACGACACGAGCGGCACGTCCCGGGCCCCGAGCGAGCCCTCGACGAGCTTGGTCAGCTTCTGCGCCTCACGGGCGAAGCGGGTGCGGTCGTGCACGAGCGAGGTCATCCACAGGATCAGCTCGTCGAGGAAGAGCACGACCGCGTCGTAGCCGAGGCGCTGGGCGTGCGTCGCGATGGCGTCGAGGCCGGTGTCGAGGTCGACGTACTCGGCCTGCTGCGTGAACGCCTTGAAGTAGGTGTCGACGAGCGCGGTGGTGAGCGTGAGCCGCTCACCCGACGACGGCTCCGCGGCCTTCGCGGCCGCGTACGTGTCGGGCGTCCACGACCCGGCGCCGAGCACGCTGCCCCACACGTCGCCTCCGGAATCCCCACCACCGGCCGCGGCGGCACCGGTGGTGCCCTGGTTGAGCCCGCCGAAGAAGGCCTCGTCGCCGAGCCGCTGGCGCAGGTTGTCGGCGTCGGCGAACAGGGCGTCCGACTTGTGCAGGGCCGGAAGCGGGGCCTCCGGGTGCAACTCGCGCACCTGCCGGATGTACCCGTCGAAGACGGCCTGGTCGAACGACCTGGCGTCGAGGAAGTGGAATGCGAGCGGCAGGAAGCGCCGCCCCTCGATCTGCGGGTCGTGCCGGGCGATGACTGACTGCAGGTCCCGCTGGGCGCGGGCCGCTGGCTCGTGGGTGAGCAGCGCGTGCAGCACGGCCATGAAGTGCGACTTGCCGGAGCCGAACGACCCGGCGAGGAACGCGCCCCGGCTGACGCCGGATGTCACCGCTTCGCCGACGAGGCCGAGGGCCGAGTCGAAGGCCTCGGCGATCGCGGGGGTGACGACGTAGCTGTCGATGGTCGCGGATGCCGCGCCGTGCCCGACCGAGTCGGTGAGGCGCAGGACGTAGTCCTCGGCCCCGGTGTGCTCGGGGATCGCGATCACGTCGCGCAGCAGGGTGCTCACGTCGTCTCCTGTCGGGGCGTGGTCGGCATTCTCACAGGTGCCACCGTCATGGCGTGGCCCTGGGGCGGCGGCCACGGGTGGGGGCGGCGGGGCGCCAGGCCCGCAGCTGGTCGACAGTCTTGCCGACCTGGGCGGCGCGGTCGCGCAGCTGCTCCTCGCAGAAGTCGGCCATGTTGACGCCGTAGGTGGGATCGACCTCGTCGTGCCACTGGCGCACCCAGGGCATGAGCTCGGCGAGCCCGGCGACGAGCGGCACGAGGCGCTCGTCCTCCCAGCCCTCCGTCTCGCGCTCGGCGATGAGGGTGGCGAGGGCGAGGAACTGCTGTGCGTGGTCCCACCCGGCCCAGCCGAGCACGAGGGTCGGGTCGGTCTCGCGCCCGGCGCCCGGGTAGAGCACGAACCGCTCCTTCGGCACGTCGAGCTTGCCGCGGGCCTGCCACCACGACGCCTTGCGGAAGTCGGCGCTCGTGTACTTCGGCGGCACCGGGATCGGCCTCTCGTCGTCAGTGAGGATGCCGGCGTCCTCCTTGCGCTGGAGGTCCCACGTGTGTTCCCACGCCTCGCGCTTGCGCAGCCCGGTGTCCTTGAGCCGGTGGGCTGCGAGGAAGGGCACGGCCTCGTCGGTGAGCAGCGCGGCCAAGGAGGTGGCCACCGATTGGTCGCGCCTTCCAGACCAGAGCTCAAGGACGGACACGAGGTCGGCGTCGCGGGTGACGACGTCGGCGAGCCGGCCGATCGAGGTCGGGGTCGGGCGGCCGTTCTGGTCGAACCAGTAGTGGCGCTGCTCGAGTCGGTCGAGCAGCCACGAGCGCAGCGCCGTGTCGACCTGCTTCTCCCACGACTCACTCGCCCACCGCCGCTTGTGCTCGGGCGTCTCGAGCAGGCGGATGGACTTGTCGGATGCAATGAGGTCGAGCCGCCGCTGGACCAGGTCGCGGTAGTCGGTCGGCCAGTGCGCGGGGATCTGCGTGACCGGGGTCGACCCGTGACGGGTGAACCACGCGGTCTCCTCGTCACCGGCGGCGACCTTGCGGGCCAGCACGATCTCGAAGGCCCGCTCGCCGAGGGCCACCTCGGGCACCTCGCGCTGGTAGGTGAGGCCGTCGTCGATGAGCCCGTAGAGGCGGTAGACCTCCCAGTCGAGCTCCTCCTGCTCGGCGATCATCCGCCCGCGCAACGAGGTGTACTCCTCGTGCGCTTGAGCGAGCGCCGCCGCAGTCGGCACTCCCGCCTCGGCGACAGCGCCCGGTGACACCGCCGCAAGGTCCTGGGCGAGGCTGTCCATCAGGCGCCCGCGAGCGAGGGGGAGCGTCGCGGTGAGCGGGAAGTCCTGCAAGGTCGTGCCGGTGAACTCGTAGAAGTTCTCCCAAGCCACCTGCGTTTGGCGGGCACCCTTGGTGTCGACGGTGCTGCCCTTGTTGTGGCTGTTCTGCTTGAGCCAGAAGCAGGCCGTCGAGGAGTTGAGGATGCCGAGCAGCGCGAGGTGGTCGTCCTCGGTCGCCTCCGCCGGAAGCTTGATGACCGGTGCCGACTGCTTGAAGACCTTCCCGCCCCGGTCGAGCACGAAGTGGTTGTGCGTCGCCACGAACGCAAACGCAATCGACAACGGAGTCTCGAATCGCTTCCGGAAGAACATGGAGTACTCGAACCACTCAAGCCCACGCTGGATTTGGGTGAGCCCATAGGCAACGCGGTCACTCAGGCGCGAGCGGTGCGGCCAGAGGATTCTCTCGGTCGCGCTGTCGGCCTCGGCGGCCAGAGTCCTGGGGTCGTACGGCCAGATCGAACCGGTTGGGCCATGAAGGGCCCAGTCGCGAGTCACGTCCCCTTCGACAATCGGCAGCACGTGTTCGCTTGGAACTCCCAAGCGCCGTGCCGAGTGGGAGCCGATCATGAAGGCTGAATCCTCACGGGTGACTGCACCGAAACCGATCTCGGCGGCACGATCCCCGAGGAGGCTGTGCGGGGCACAGTTGATGCGAGTCAGCAGGCCGTCGGCTCCGCCGCCCGCCAGACTCCACGGATGACTGGCAAGGGCCGCGCGTGGAAGGTCGGTCACGCTGACGTAGGTGCCGTCGAACTCGCTGCTCGCGACGTTGTCGACGATCTCGGTCCACACGAGCCCCTGTGCGGGGTCCTTCGGTTGGCCCGGTTCACCCCGCACGCCGAGCACGGCCCGTACCGTCGGCCCGACCGGCGCCTGCGGCCGGCCGGCGATGATGACCGTCGGGGTGCCGTGCCCGGGGATGTACGCCCCCGAGGTGTCGACGACGAGGCGAAGGTCCTGCTTGGCGAGGAACTCCTCGATCAGCCGGGAGCCGAACTCGCGCTTCATGAACGAGTTCGACGTGATCTGCCCGGTCCACCCGGCCGGGTGGTCGCCGTCGCGCCGCTTAGCCAGGTCGAAGAACCGCTCCATGAACGGCACGGTCAGCGCATACGTGCCCTTGCACGTCGGGTACAGCTCGCGGTACGCAGCGTTGAGGGTCTTGTCCTTGACCGTGATGTAGGGCGGGTTTCCGACGACGACGTCGTAGCGGCCGGGACTCAGGATTCGGCGCAGCGCGTCGAGATCCTCCGTCGCGTAGGCGAACCCGCTGAGCTGCGAGTCGGCATCGAACCCGTCGAACTGCATCGCCAGTTGGTGGCTACCGTGCAGCAGCGAGTCACCCGCGGCGAGGTTGACCGTGAAGCCGGGCGCCGCCTCCAAGGAGGTCAGCTCGCAGGCCTGGAGCGCGGCGACGACGAGACGGAACCGGGCGATCGCGACCGCGAACGGGTTGAGGTCGACCCCGTGGATCGCGTCGAGCGCCTTCTGCACCCGGTCCCACGAGTTCAGCCCCGGTGCCGCCGTCGCCCAGCGCTCCACGAGCCGGGCGAACGCGCCGAGCAGGAAGTGCCCCGACCCGCACGTCGGGTCGATGAGGGTGAACCCCTCGAGGGGGCGCTCGGCGAGCGCCGGCTCCAGCGTCTGGTCGAGGATGAACTCCTCGACGAACCCCGGGGTCTGGAGCAGAGCGAAGGTCTTCTTCGCGTAGTCCGACAGGTCCTGGTAGAGGTCACCGAGGAAGCGCGTCGACAGGTCGGGGTCGGTGAAGTCGCGCACCAGGTGGCCGTCGTCGGTCTTGGCCCGCCAGAAGTCGACGAGCGCCTTCGCTGCCTGCCCCGACGGGCTGACCAGCCAGAGCGGCGAGTGGCTCTCGGCGAGGTCCCTAGTCGCCTCGACGGTGCGCAGGTGGGCGATGGCCTCACCGATCCACTCCCGGGCGGTGTGCTCCGGGTGTTCGCGGAAGTAGGCGAGTTCGGCGTCGAGGGCCTCCTGCTGGCGGGCGGGCGGGCCGGCGAGCCACACCGGCGCGAGCAGGGCGTTGTCCTCGCAGAACCGGACGAACACGGTCGTGAGCACCCAGGCGACCGCCGCCTGGGTCACCCGGTCGTCGCGCCACTCCTGCCACGACATCGCGGTGCGGTCGCGCCCCACGGCCTCGCGGTGCTGCTCGTGCCACTGCGCGAGCACGTGCGGCTGCGACTCGACGCGGCGGCGAAGGTCGTCCTCGAGGGTGAGGACGACCTTCTTCAGGTCGGACGTGAGATCTGGTGACACGGGCACCGCGGGGGCTCCTTCGTTCCTACTGCTGCACGGTGGCCGACTCGGCCGACGCGAGGGCGTCGACCCACGCGGAGTCGAGGGTGATGAACTGGGTGGGTGTCGCGAGCGGCACCGGCTGGCCGTCGATCATCGGGCCGTGGTTGGCCGCGAGCTGGGGCACGACGAGCCACACGGCCCGTGCCCGGCGGGTGCCGAGGTCGGACCAGCGGGCGAGCATCGCCAGGTTGCCGTAGCGCGCGAGCGGGCCGGCCTCGGTGAGCACGACGGGGCCCGGCTGGCCGGCATCCACGGCCTCGTCGACCACGGCACGAACCGCAGCCCACGAGCGGTTGACGAGCTCGCCGAGACCCAGTCGTTCGCGACTCGTCGCGGATGCCGCGTCGGCGGCCCGCACCGCCTCCCACGGCACCCCGTGCCGCGCGCCCTGGGCGCGCAACTCGTCGAGCAGGGCGCTCGTGAGGTCGACGACCTGCCCGCCGTGGGCCCGGGTGACCCCGCGCTGGAACTTGTCGAGGCGATCGGCCGGCACACCGAGCGCGAGGAACGCCCGGGTGCGCTGCGACTCCTCGACGCGGCGGGTCACCTCGCTCGTCCCGGCACCGGACAGCGGCGTCGCGTGCGTCGTCGGCTGCCGGGACGCCAGACCCGTCGTGTCGCCCGTGCGGGTCAGGGGGCGGTACCCCTGCGCCCGGTCGTCGAACTGCAGCTGCAGGCCGGCCTCGCGGACCAGCTCGTCGAGGCGCGGGCGCTGGGGGAGCGGGGCGAGGGCGGGGAAGCGCACCCGCACCCGGTCGCGGACCTCCTTCGGCGACAGGGCCTGAAGGCTCGAGACGTCGCCGAAGGTGAGCCGCAGCGCCGTGGCGACGCCGAGGTCGCGGTGGTGGAGGTCACCGTTGGCCGCGCTCGCCGTCGTCGGGCTCAGGGCCCCGGCGAGCTCGACGAGGCGGCTCGGCTCGGCCAGCGGTGCGGGCGGGCCGTCGGGGAGGGGCACCGCCTGGAACACCAGCGACAGCTCGTCAGCGGCCCGGCGCGCCGGGACGACCGCGGTGGCCGGGTCACCGGCCCGGGCGACCAGCTCGTCAGCCCTGGTGGCGACCCACTCGGCGACGTCGAGGAGCGACTGGTCGCGCCCGATGAGTGTCACCCGGCCCTGCCGGCGCCGGATGACCAGGGGTGCGGCAGCACCCTCGTCGGCCCGCCGCAGCTCGCGGATCCGCTCGAGGGTGAGGCGGACCAGCCCGGCCGCGATGCGCAGGTCCGGCCCGGTCGCGGCGGCCTCCTCCGCGCTCGGGGTGAACAGGGCGGCCACGCGGGCCGTCGCCTCGGCCGGGGTGAGCACGAAGCCCGCCTGCGTGAGGGTGTGGTCGACGTGCTCGACGAGGCGGGTGAGCAGGGCAAGCGCGGCCGGATCGGCGGCCCAGGCCTGCTGCAGTTCGGTGAGCACCTGGCCCGCGCGCGCCGCGTTGACCGGGTCGGGGAGGTGGGCGGCCAACTGGGCCTGGGTCGCGAACGCGTCGAGGTCGGTGCCGATGCCGAGGACGAGCCGCACCATGGCGGCCCGGCTGCGCGTGCGCTCACCGGCCACGGGGGCGAGCAGGGTCTCGGCCGCGGCGGCCAGCGTGTCCGCTGCGGCCGCGCGGTCGGCCGCGAGCGTCGGGGCAGACACGTCGCCGAGGCGCTGGCGCCACTCCTTGATCCGTCGGTTGATCTGCTTGCGGGTGGCGTCGGCAACGCCCTTGAGGCGGGCGATGCGCACCGGGTCGGTCGCGAGCAGATCACCGACGGTCGTGATGCGCTCGGGCTCGAGAGCCGACAGGGCGCGCGCGGTGAGGCCGCTCTCGGCGAGGGGGGTGCCCAGGGTGGCGGCGGCGGCGCGGGCGTCGGCCGCCTCGTCGGGCTCGGTCGTCGCCTCGGCGGCGAAGATCTCGCGCCAGGCCTGCCGCATCGCCTCGGCCGTGTGGTGGCGGTCGCTGGTGTCGCGGGCCAGGGCCGTGGTGAAGAACGCCACCAGACTGGCGGCCAGGGTGGGGTCGAACAGGTCGGCCGTGACCCGGGGGCCGTCGCTGATCGTCGCGGGGGCGGCATCCGGGTCGTCGCCGTACAGCGGCGCCCGGCCGGTCGCCATCTCGAAGAGGACGACCGCCGCGGCGTAGCGCTCAGCCGCGGAGTCGAAGGCGTTGCGCTTGCCCACGAGGAAGGGGTCGAGGTAGGGCGGGGTGCCAGCGCTCGTGGCGGAGGCGGCGGCGCGGGTCAGGGAGAAGTCGAAGAGCACGAGGTGCTTGGTGCGGTCGCCGCGACCTTCGCGGACCCCGAGGTTGGACGGTTTGATGTCGCGGTGGTCCACGCCCGCGCGGTCGAGGGTCACCACGGCATCCAGGAGGTCGGTGCCGTACCGCTCGAGGAGGTCCAGGGAGAGCCGGGTGCGGCCCTGGAGCTCGTGGGTGAGGGTCTGCTCCCCGGCGCTCTCGAGCAGGAGCGCCTGGCGGCCGTTGACCGTGATCGGGCCCTCGACGAGCCGGGCGATCCGCGGGCTGTCAAGGGCGCGCAGCACCTCGGCCTCGTCGGCCAGGCGTCTGCCCGCGTCGTCGTGCAGGGCGACCTTGAGCACCCGGCTGGGGGCCCCGGGCACCTCCTTGTCGTCGACGAGGAGGCCGACGGCGGTCGACCCCTGACCGAGCCGGCGGACGAGCTCGAACCGGCCGCCGAGGAGGGCGCCGGGCGTGGCCTCGAGGGGGTCGGCGGAGCTCTCCTCGGGCCGGTTCGCGGCCCGCTCGGCGGCATCGAGCAGGGCCAGGAACGTGCTGACGTCGCCGGTGCGCTTCGTCGGGGCCGGCCGGGTGGCGCGCAGCACGAGGTCGCGCAGCTCGGTCGAGACCTGGGGCAGCTCGACGGCGAGGTCGAGGCCGTCCTGGGTGTGCAGGCGCTGGGTGAGCTCGGCCCGGCCACTCGCCGGTGCCCTCGACGAGAGCACGTAGAAGGCCAGGGCGCCCAGACCGAAGACGTCGATGCGGGCGCGGTCCGCGGTGGGGCTCCACTGGCCCTCAGGCGCGCCGAAGCCGCCCTCCTCGGTGTCGTTGCCGGCCGGCCCGTCCGCGTCGTGCAGAGCGGTGACACCGGGGACCGCGGTGCGGGTCAGGTCGGCCGGGTTCAGGATGCCGGCGCCCTCCCACCCGCCGACCCGCACCTTGACGTCGCCGCGAGTTCCCGGCACCGGGCGCACCCACACCGAGCGCGGCGTGAGTGCCCGGTGCACGACCTTGTTCGCGTGCGCGTACTGCAGGGCCTCACCCACCTGCCGGACGATCGACAACTGCGTCGCGAGCGGCATCCCATGGGTCTGTTCGGCGACCCACAGGTCGAGCCGCTGCCACGACTCGTCGTAGTCGTAGGCCAGGCCGACGCCGAGCTCGGACTGCACGAGATCCTTGGGGCGCAGGATGCCGTCGTGCTGCAGGCGGGACATCACCCGGAACTCGTGTTCGGCGACCCGGTGGACACGTTGCTCCTCGGAGGCGGGGGCGCCGGCGGGCGTCACCTGGAACCGGATCCGGGCCCGCTCCCGCTGCGCGACGCTGTGGTGGGCCAGCCACTCCTGCCAGCCCTCACCGTCGGCGAGGGCCTGCTCGGTGATGGTCCACGAGCCCGCGGTGCGCTCGCGGCGCTGGACCAGGCCGATCCTGGCCATCAGCTCGCGCAGGATCGCCTCCTGGTTCGGGCCGATCGCGCTCTTGTGGGGCTGCTCGAGCAGCAGGTCGGAGATGCCGGGGAGGTGGCTCGTCGCGCTGGCGCCGTCGATGCCGTAGAGGCCGAGGGCGCTGCTCGCGGACAGCTCGCAGCGCAGCCCGGGGTGGTGCAGGAACACCGACTCCTGGACGAACGGCACGATGAGGCGCGAGTCCTTGACCGCGACCTGCTTCTCCTTGGCCCAGTCGTGGAGGGCGTCGGTCAGCTTCGTGGCGAGGTACTGCGCCTTGCGGCGGGCGAGCTTGAGCGGTGAGGTCTCGGCTCGGTGCCCGTCGCGCAGCCACGTGTGGTCGTCGCCGCGCAGCGTGCCGGAGTAGTACTTCAGCTCGACGAGGTGCAGCCGTCCACGGCCGAGCACGAGGAGGTCGACCTCGTGCCACTTGCCGCGCGAGTCGCGGAACTCGAAGTTCGACCAGGCCCGAAACGGCGACTCATCGGGCAGCAGGGCGCGCACGAGGGCCAGGCCCTCGGTCTCGTGGGTGAACTGAGAGGGCGACACCTCGACCCAGCGCTCGCCCCCTGACGCTGCCACGCCCACTCCCTCACGACCCGAGAATCCCGGGGACGCGTCCCCGCCGACTCGGGCATTGTGTCGCACCCTCGGCCCGGGATGGCCGGGACCCCCGAATTGACTCTCGCGACGCGATACCGGTCTGCACTCGTGTGCACCCTGCGGCGCCCTGTGTCACCGCGGGGCCGTAGGGTCTCGGCGACGGTTCGTGAACGAGGGGACAACTGCAGTGGATGCTGGCACCGTGGCCATCGAGATCGACGCCATCCCGGTCGTGACGTACGCGATGGCGCACAACGGCATCCAGGTCATCAACGCCGTGCGGGTGGTGAACCGGGGTGACGAACTGCGTGGCGCGACGCTGCGCGCCGAACTGCGTGACTCGCAGGGGCGGCTGAGCAAGCCGTTCACCGAACTGCTCGACCTCCCGGTCGAGGCCGCCCTCGTGCTGCGCGACCTCACCCTTGCGATCGATCCCGCCGCGATGGCCACGGTCGAGGCGCACCGGCCGGGGCGCCTGAAGGTCGAGATCCTCGACGAGGACGACTGGGCCGTCGGCAGCGCCGAGGTCGACGTCATCGTCCACGCCGCCCAGCACTGGTCGGCCCTACCCGTCGGCCTCGGCCTGGAGATGCTGCCGGCGCACGTGATGCCGAACAGCCCCGAGGTGGCGCAGGTGCTGCGGACCGCGAGCGGCATCCTCGAGGCCCGCACGGGTAGCCCGTCCATCGAGGGCTACCAGGCCGACGCCGAGCGGGTCGATGACATCGTGCGAGCCGTGTACGAGGCCCTCCAGGGCCTGGGCATCGCCTACGCCAACCCGCCGGCCAGCTGGCACGGTCGGGTGGAGGACGCCGGCCAGAAGGTGCGCACCCCCCGCGAGGTCGTCGGGGAGCGGGTCGGCACCTGTCTGGACCTCACGGTGGTCATGGCAGCCTGCCTGGAGCAGGCCGGCATCCGCCCGCTGCTCTGGGTCATCGAGGGCCACGCGTTCCTCGGGTGGTGGCGCGACGAGCGCGCGCTCGGGTCGATCGTCGTCACCGATGCGAGCGAGGTCGTGAACCACCTCGACCTGGGCCACATGGGTCTGGTCGAGACGACGGCGCTGACCAAGCGCACCGAGCCGGTCGACTTCGACCACGCGACCCGCATCCCCCGGCAGCAGCACCTCGCCGACCTGTCCGTGATCGAGGGCGTCGTCGACGTGCGGCAGGCCCGCCTCGGCCGGGTCTACCCGTTGCCGGCACAGGGGCGCGCCGCCGACGGCACCCCGCAGATCATCGAGTACAGCCCCGCCGAGCACAGCACACCGGTGCTCATCGTCACCGGCGGGCGGGCGGCGACCCGTGGAGCGCACCAGGACTCGGTGCCCGCTCGCGTGACGACGTGGAAGAACTCGCTGCTCGACCTGACCCTGCGAAACCGGCTGCTCAACTACAAGGAGTCCACCGGCATCAACCTCGCGGCGCCGGAGGAGTCACTCGGCCAGGTCGAGGACCTGCTCCATGCGGGCAAGGCCATCCACCTCCTGCCATCCGACCAGCTCGACGACGTCCTGCGCGCCCGCGGCATCCGCTACGGGCGCGAACTGCCCGCAGAGGCACGAGCGGGGCTGGTCGCCACCAAGCAGGCCGTCTACACCGACGTGACGAGCGCGGCCTACCTGAGCAGGATGCGCTCGCTCGCCTACAAGGCCAAGACGATCGTCGACGAGACCGGTGCCAACAACCTCTACCTCGCGCTCGGCACCCTCGTCTGGTCGGTCGAGGGTCGGGCGGAACCGCTGAGGTCGCCGCTCATCCTCGTGCCGGTGCGGCTGGTGACCGGTGCGCGGCAGTCCACCTACCGCCTCGAGATCGACGAGACCGGGCAGAGCACCCCGAACTACTGCCTGCTCGAGAAGCTCAAGCAGGTGCACGGGATGTCGATCCCAGGCCTCGAGAACCCGGTCGCCGACGACGCCGGCATCGACCTTGGCGCCGCGTTCACCGCGGTGCGGGTGGCGGTCCAGGAACGCGGCCTGAGCTACCACGTGGAGGACACCGCGGACATCGCGATCCTGCAGTTCGCCAAGTTCCGGCTGTGGAAGGACCTCGACGAGCACTGGGAGACCTTCTGCGACAACGCGCTCGTCTCGCACCTCGTCCACACGCCGACGGCACCCTTCGCCGACTCGCACGACGCGACGGGTAGCCCCGACCTGGACGCGCTCGCGGCCCTGTGCCCGATGCCAGCCGATGGCTCCCAGTTGCGGGCCGTCGCCGACGCCGTGTCCGGACGCACCTTCGTGCTCGAGGGCCCGCCCGGCACCGGCAAGTCGCAGACCATCACCAACCTGCTGGCCCGCGCCATGGCCGAGGGCAAGCGCGTGCTCTTCGTCGCCGAGAAGCGGGCCGCCCTCGACGTCGTCAAGCGCCGCCTCGACGGCGTGGGCATGGGGCCCTACTCCCTCGACCTGCACGACAAGGGCAGCAAACCCGCGGTGGTGCGCGAACAGATCCGCAAGGCGATGGATGCCACCCCCTTCGCCGACCCGCAGGCGCTCAAGGTGGCGATCGAGCAGCACGACTCCAGCGCCGGGCGGCTCTCCCGCTACGCCCGCCGGGTCCACGAGGAGAACGGGGCCGGGCACTCGCTGTACGGGGCGACGACCGATCTGCTGCACCGGGCCGACACGGAGTACTCCTTCGAGGTGCCACGGACCCTGCTCACCCACGAGGCCACGACCGAGCGCGAGAGCCTGCGGGCGATGCTGCGCACCCTGCCCGACGTGGCTGGCCCGGCTCGGCCAGGGCCGAACAACCCGTGGGCCTTCGTGCGTGTCGACGAGTTGGATGCCGGGCCGTTCGCGGCGGTGCGCCAGGCCGCTGTGGAGGTCGACAGGGCTGTCGAGCGGCTGGCCGCGGTGTCAGCGCTCGCCGGGGTGCTGCGCACGGCCACCCGAGCCTCGGAACTGGAGTCGCTGGCCGCCCTGCTGCGGGCCCCGAGCATCACTCTCGACACTCTCGACCGCACGCGCAGTCAGTCGTGGCGTGCCGACAGCGTTGCGGTGCGCCAAGAGGTGCACGCCTTCGTGGCGGCCTCCCACCCCGGGCTCGACCGGGCGACCCCCGCGGCGCTCGAGCTCGCGCTGCCCGACATCTACGGGCGGGCCCAAGCCGCGGCGGCCTCGAGCTGGTTCGGGCGCAAGAAGCGGCTGCGGGCCGTGCTCGCTGAGCTCCAGCCCGGGCTGCGCCCTGGAGCGGTCGTGCAGCCCAAGGAGCTCGTCGGGCTGCTCGCGGCCCTGGTCCAGCTGCAAGGTGCCGTCCAGTTCCTCGCGGCCCGCACAACGGCAGTTGCGGGGGTGCGGGTTCCGCCGAACTGGAACCCGCTGACCCCGGAGGGTGCCGGCGTCGTGGCCCAGCAACTCGACTGGCTCGAGTGGGCCGGCGCTGCGGTGGCGCCCCAGGACTCGGGGGGTACCTTCCAGGACGAGCTGCGACGGCTCCTGGAGTCGGGGTTGACGCCCGAGGCCGCCACCATCGATGCCGTTGCCGCGCTCGCGGCCGCACTCAAGCAGGTCTTCGCGCTCACTCGGGCCACGGACGACGACGTGCGCCAGTGGTTGCGTGGGGAGGGCCTGGTCGATCGTTGGGTCGGCACCGCGGCCCTTCGGTCGAGCCTCGACGACGACCTCATCTCGTTGCGCCGGTGGCTGGACCTGCGCCGCACCGTGGCGGCGCTCGACCGGGCCCGCATGCCCGCGGCAGCGGCTGCGCTGCTCGACGGCAGCATCGAGGCCGACGACGCCCCGCAGGCCTTCGAGAAGGGGCTCGCTGCGGCGTCCCGGGCCGAGCGGCTCGTGAGCCAGAACCTCGACGCCTTCGACGTCCGCAGCCACGAGCGCAGCCTGCGTCAGTACGTCGACAGTGGGCGTGAGGTGCGTGGCCTGCTCCAGCAGGCCCTGCCACGGGAGGTGATCGCTCGGCGCGACTTCAACGCGATGAGTGAGTCGGGCCGCATCGGCGGGCTGCGCCGCGAGGTGAACAAGACCCGTCGGGCGCTCCCGATGCGCGAGCTCATGACGCAGTACGGCGACCTCATCACCCAGCTGATGCCGTGCGTCCTCGTCAGCCCGGACTCGTTGGCGCGGTTCTTCCCGGCCGAGTCGGGGATGTTCGACATCGTCGTCTTCGACGAGGCGTCGCAGATCCGGGTCGCCGACGCCATCGGCGCGATGGGTCGGGCCTCGTCGGTCGTGGTCGTCGGGGACAGCAAGCAGATGCCGCCGTCCTCCTTCGGGGAAGCGAGCGTCAGCGACGACGCCGACAGCGACGCGACGGCATCCGAGTCGCTCACCGATGCCGAGAGCATTCTCAGTGAGTGTCTGAGCGCCGCGGTCCCCCAGCAGTGGCTGTCCTGGCACTACCGCAGCCAGGACGAGTCGCTCATCGCCTTCAGCAACCTGCACTACTACGAGGGTCGGCTGTCCTCGTTCCCGGCGCCGGGTCTCGGCGTCGGTGGGGGGCACAGCGATCGCGGGTTGGGCCTGGTCCGGGTGGGAGGTGTGTTCGAGCGCTCCGGCAAGGGCAAGACGCTGCGCACCAACCGCAAGGAGGCGGAGGCCATCGTCGAGGAGATCCGTCGGCGCTTCGAGGCCTCGCCCGAGGCCGTGCCGTCCATCGGTGTCGTCACCTTCAACCAGCAGCAGCGGGCGTTCATCGAGGCGCTCATCCGCGACGGTGGTGACACCCGGATCATCGAGGCGCTCGACTCCTCCCAGGAGGAGGGCCTGTTCATCAAGAACCTCGAGAACGTGCAGGGCGACGAGCGCGACGTCATCCTCTTCTCGACCGCGTTCAGCGTCAACGCCAACGGTGTGCTGCCGCTGAACTTCGGCCCGCTCTCCCTCGAGGGCGGTGAGCGCCGCCTCAACGTCGCCATCACCCGTGCCCGGCGGCAGGTGGTGCTGTTCACCTCGTTCGAGCCGTCGCAACTGCGGGTCGAGGAGACGAAGAACGTGGGGGTGAAGCACCTGCGGTCCTACCTCGAGATGGCCGATGTCGGCGCCCGGGCGCTGGAGTCCGCCCGGCTGCGACGACGTGACCACGACCTGCATCGCGAGGACATCGCCTCGGCGCTGACGGAGCGCGGTTACGTGGTGGAGACCGACGTGGGCCTGTCGGACTTCCGGGTCGACCTGACCGTGGCACTGGCCGCCGAGCCCACCCGCCCCGTGGCGGCCGTGCTGCTCGACGGGCCGGAATGGAGCAGTCGGGCGACGATCGGCGACCGCGACACGCTGCCCGTCGAGGTGCTCGGCGGCATGCTCAAGTGGCCGCACGTGGCCCGCATCTGGCTGCCCGCGTGGCTCGCCGACCGCGAGGGCGTGCTGGACGGCTTCTCGGAGTCGCTCGATCGCGCCCTTGCCGCCAACCCGGTGACCGTGGGTGTCAACGGGGGCGCCTCGAGCGGGCTGCACCTACCGAGCCAGCCGGTGGCAACTGCGGCGGCTGCGATGACCGTGACGGCTGCGCCGGATGCTGCGGATGCGGCACCCGACGACGACGTGTGGAGCGGTGTCCTCGGCAACTCGTTACAGGCGTCGCTGGCCGGCCCGGTTGGCGCCGACGGCCTACGCGGTGGTCAGGCGTTCAGGCCGTGGGTCGTCGGACTCCTGGGGTCACGCGACACCCTCGACCAGCTCGACCGCTCGGCCGCGGCCCGCAATCGGGTCGGGCTGGCCGTCGCCGACGCCATCGCCACCGAGGGCCCGATCCACCGCGATCGGCTCGTCAAGCTCGTCGCGGGCGCCTTCGATCTGGCGCGCGTCAACGCGAAGCGCGCGGACTCGATTCTGGGCGTCGTCCCACGCGGTCACCGCAAGGGTGTGGAGCCGGCGATCCTGTGGGACCTCGCGGTTGATCCGGCATCCTGGGGTGGCTTCCGCGTCGATCCTGCGGGAACGCGACCGGTTGATCACGTGCCGTTGCGCGAGATCGCCAACGCGATGCGAGCGGTCTGCAGCGACTCGGGTGGTGCCGAGCGTGGCGAGCTGCACCGCGACGTGCTCGCGATCTTCGGCTTCAAGCGCCTCACCCAAGGCATCGAGGTTCGGATGGACGAGGCGCTCGACCACGCGCTGCGCGAGGCGCTCCTCGAGCGCCGCGGCACCTCCTACGTCGCCGGGCAACGCTGACGTGACCCCGGTGACCGTTGTCGTGCTCGCCGGCGGGGAGTCGCGCCGGTTCGGCTCCGACAAGCTCGCCGCACCGCTCGCCGGAACCACCGTGCTCGACCACCTGCTCGCCTCCCTGCCGCCGGAGTGGGTCGTCATCGCCGTGGGGGAGGAGCGGCCCACCCCGCGAGCCCTCACGTGGACCCGTGAGGACCCACCGGGCGGCGGCCCGCTCGCCGGCATCGCCGCCGGGCTCGCCTTCGTCGCCACCGACCTGACCGCCGTGGTGGCCGGGGACATGCCGTATGCCGTGCCCGGCCTCCGCACGCTGGTCGACGCGCTCGCGGCGGCTGGCCCGGACACCGCAGCGGCGGTGGCCGTCGACGACGAGGGGCACGTCAACCCCCTGCTGGCCGTCTACCGCACCACCGCGGCACGTGACCTCGTGCCCCAGCCCGCGCACGGCATCCCGGCGAAGACCATGCTGGCCCTCCCACACCTCGAGGTGCAGATCACTGGCGTCACGTCCCGAGACGTCGACACCCCCGAGGACCTCCAGTCCCTTCAGCCGTGAGTGCGGAAGTGGTGGCCAGGGCAACCACTTCCGCACTCACGGCGAGGGAGAGGGCCGATCAGCCCGGCTTGGGGGCACCCGGGCGGGCGTAGCGCCACCACGTGATCGCGACGCACATGACGGCCCACGCGATGCCGATGGAGTAGAACGCGACCGGGCCAAGGCTCGTCACGCCGACTCCGAAGAAGAACGGCCCGAACGCGGCGATGGCGGCCGTCCAGCCGATGACGCCACCGGCCTGCCGCCGTTCGAAGATCATCGGCATCTGCTTGAAGGTCGAGGCGTTTCCGATGCCGGCGAAGAGGAAGATCGCGAGCATGCCGTAGAGGAACTGGTTGAACCCCGACTCCAGGGTCGCTGCCGAGCTCGTGTCGGGCGTCAGCCCGGGAATCGTGTACGCGATGGCGGCGATGAGGCCGATGCCGGAGATGAGCGTCCAGATCGCACCGCCCATGCGGTCGGTCAGCGGGGAGAAGGCGACTCGGGCGGCCGCCCCGATGAGCGGGCCGAGGAAGACGTACTTCACGGCATCCGGCACGGCGTAGCCGGCGATGAGCAGGGTGGCGCTCGCGCCGCTGCCCTGGACGATGTCGGTGTTGCCGCTGCCGTAGAGGTTGGTCATGAGCAGACCGAACTGGGCGGCCAGGCCGGAGAAGGTGCCGAAGGTCATGATGTAGAGCAGCGTCATCCACCAGGTGTCCTGGTTGCTGAAGATGTCGAACTGCTGGCGGATGTTCGCCTTGACGGGCACCGACTTCAGCATCGTCCACGCGAGGACCGCGCCAACGACCATGAGCGGGATCCACACGAAGGCGGCGTTCTGGTACCAGACGGTCGCCGGCTCCTTGCCGGGAATGGTCATCTGCTGGCTGCCGCCGAAGATCGCGAGGGCACCCATGGCGATGAAGTACGGGGTGAGCAGCTGCACGAACGAGACCCCGAAGTTGCCCAGGCCCGCCTGCAACCCGAGTGCCGTGCCCTGCATCCGCTTGGGGAAGAAGTACGAGGTGCTCGGCATGAAGCCGGAGAACGCCCCACCGCCGATGCCGGCGAGGAAGGCGAGCACCATGAGCTCCCAGTAGGGGGCGTCCGGCGTCTGCACGCGCACGCCCCAGCCCAACGTCGAGGCGATGAGCAGCAGGCTGGTCAGCGACACCATCTTGCGGGTGCCCATGATGGGGGGCAGCACCATCCACACGAGCCGGAACAGCCCCGCGGCCAGGCCGGGCATCGCGGCCATCCAGTAGAGCTGGCTCTTGCTGAACTCGTAGCCGAGGGCGTTGAGCTTGGGGATGATCGCGCTCGGCAGGAACCAGGCGACGAAGGCCAGGGTCAGGCAGAAGGTCGTGACCCACAGGGTGCGCCAGGCCAGGGACTTGTCCCAGGTCTGCTCGTTCTCCGGGTCCCAGGACTCCAGCCACTCACCCTTGCGGGCCGGTGCGGGGGCGGTGCTCATCGATGTCTCCTTAGCGGACGGTCGCGGTGGCGACCGGGGTCTCGAGGTGGCGGGCGAGGTCGGGCGACTCGCGGTGCAGCATGTGGACGACCGTCCAGTGCATCCAGATGAAGCAGGCGGCGGTCAGCAGGAACAGGACGAAGAACGTCGAGCTCGGGAAGCCTGACCAGACCTTGGTGTAGGCGAACAGCGGCGGCAGGAAGAATCCGCCGAGCCCGCCGAACATCCCGACGAGGCCGCCGACGGAGCCGACGTTGTCGGGGAAGTACTCCGGGATGTGCTTGTAGACGGCGGCCTTGCCGACCCCCATGGCGCAGCCGAGGACGAACACGAGAAGGGCGAAGGGGACGATGCCGATGGCGTAGGCCAGGTGCTCGCTCTGGGTGCCGTCGGCCTGGTCGATGACGAGGTGGCCGTTGGGCATCATGAGGATGCCGGTCGTCGCCAGCATCACCCCGAAGGTCCAGTACATGACTCGGCGGGCACCGTACTTGTCGGAGAACCAGCCACCGACCGGGCGCAGCAGGGATGCCGGGAAGATGAACGTCGCGGTGAGCAAAGCGGCGACCTGGAGCTCGACACCGAAGTTGTCGACGTAGTACTTCGGCAGCCAGGCCGACAGCGCGACGTAGGCCCCGAAGACCGCCGCGTAGTAGAGGCTGAAGCGCCAGACGCGCACGTGCTTGAGCGGGGCGAGCATCTCGCCCAGTGGCTTGCCGGCACCGTTCATCTTGTCGTGTCGGGGGACGATCAGGAACGTCAGGATGGCGACGACGACCAGCGCGACGGTGTAGAACGCGGGGAAGATCCGCCAGCCACCCGGGAAGATGCCGAGGTACATCGCGCCGGCCGTGCTCGCGATGATCGTCGGCAGCAGCACCACGAGCAGCTTGGTCACCGAGGCGCCGACGTTGCCGGCGCCGAAGACGCCGAGGGCGAAGCCCTGCCGCTCCTTGGGCCACCAGGCGGCGTTCCACGCGATGCCGACGCTGAACAGGTTGCCCGCGAAGCCGACGAGGAAGGCCAGCACGAGCAGGGCGCCGTAGCCCGAGACCTGGGTGAGGAAGAAGCACGGGATGGCCGTGAGCAGGAGCATGGAGATGGTCACCACCCGGCCGCCGACCCGGTCGGTGAGCATGCCGGCGGGCAGGCGCCACAGTGACCCGTTGAGCACGGCGACGGCGGAGATCCACGCGAGCTCGGGGTCGCTCAGCCCCAGTTCCTTCTGGATCGGCACGCCGAGGATGCCGAACATCAGCCACACCGCGAACATCAGGGTGAAGGCGATCGTCGACATCGTGAGGACGCGTTTGGCGCCGCTCGACACCTCGGGATGGGCGGGTGCCGTGTCCGGCTCCGTGGTCAGGGTCATGACCGTGGCCTCCATTTGGATGAGAGTCGTCATCTAAATATCTCGGATCGGACGGTACAACCGCCGTTGACCAGCCTGCCAGTGAGGTCACCCTTATGTCTACGACGGATCGTCGTACACCGAAAAGTGAGCCTCTGTCAACGGAATCTGGTGACTTCACGCCCGACGCGCGAGTGTGGTTCGATAGGAGAAATCCTGTCCTCCAAACTGAGGAGCGACCCGCGTTGAGCGCCCCGACAGACGACCTCGGCCCCGCCGCCGTGCTCGCCTCGCCCGTGCGCCGACGCCTCCTCGACACCTTGGCCCACGCCACGGCGACCAGTCACGACCTGACCACCCCCGTGGGCCTGACTGCGGCAGAGCTCGCCGAGCACGTCGGGCTCCACTTGACGACGGTGCGCTTCCACCTCGACCAGCTGGTCGCCGCCGGTCTGGTCGAGGCCAGCTTCCACCGCAGCGGCAGCGCGGGTCGCCCGCGCAAGATCTACGCGCCGGTGCAGGGCTCGCTCGCCGAGGTCGACGTCGCGGGGGAGGCCGACGCGCTGCGCCTGCTCAGCAGCCTGCTCGCGGGGGCGTTCGCCGACAGCAGCGGGGGTGCCACCCCGACGCCGCTGGAGGCGGGCCGCCGGTGGGCCGTCGAGCACGTCCCGGCCGACCCGGCATCCACGCCCGCGAGAACGCCGGGACAGTGGCTGAGCAAGGTCGGCCGGATGCTCGACGTCCTGCACGTGTGGGGCTACACCCCGGAGATGTCGACCTCCGACGGCGGGCGCACCGCCCGCCTCGTGCTCAAGGACTGCCCGTTCCTGGCCCTGGCCGTCGACAACCCGGCCGTGGTCTGCGGCATCCACCGCGGCCTGATCACCGGCTCGATGGAGCAGTTCGGTGAGCCGGACACCGAGATCGGCCTCGAACCCTTCGTCGGCCCCGCCACGTGTGTCGCGCACGTGAGTACCCGAACCCCCTTCCGTGACAAGACCCCCGGCACGGCAACCAAGGAGCCCGCATGACCACCAGCCCCGCCCTCGACGGGCCGCTGACCAATGCCCTCGTCGGCACCCGCCGGTTCTTCACCCGGTCACAGGTGTCCGACGACAAGCGCTCGATCCACACCGAGGGCGGCCGCTCCGGCGACGCGTTCTACCGCGACCGCTGGAGCCACGACAAGGTCGTGCGCAGCACCCACGGGGTGAACTGCACCGGCTCCTGCTCGTGGAAGGTCTACGTCAAGGACGGGATCATCACCTGGGAGGCGCAGCAGACCGACTACCCCTCCACCGGCGCCGACCGCCCCGAGTACGAGCCACGCGGCTGCCCCCGCGGCGCGGCCTTCAGCTGGTACACCTACTCCCCGACGCGCGTGCGCTACCCGTACGTGCGCGGTGTGCTGCTCGAGATGTTCCGCGAGGCCAAGGCGGCCCTCGGTGGCGACCCCGTGCTCGCCTGGGCGTCCATCGTCCAGGACCCTGACAAGGCCCGGCGCTACAAGTCCGCCCGCGGCAAGGGCGGCCTGGTGCGTTCGAGCTGGGACGAGGTCGTCGAGATCATCGCCGCCGCGCACGTCTACACCGTCAAGCGCTGGGGCCCGGACCGCATCGCCGGCTTCTCGCCGATCCCCGCGATGTCGCCGGTCTCCTACGCCTCGGGCGCCCGCTTCCTCGAGCTCGTCGGCGCCCCGATGCTCTCGTTCTACGACTGGTACGCCGACCTGCCGAACGCCTCGCCGCAGATGTTCGGCGACCAGACCGACGTCCCCGAGTCCGGCGACTGGTGGGATGCCGGCTACCTCATCATGTGGGGCTCGAACGTCCCGATGACCCGCACCCCTGACGCGCACTGGATGACCGAGGCGCGCTACCGCGGCCAGAAGGTCGTCGCCGTCTCGCCCGACTACGCCGAGAACGTCAAGTTCGCCGACGAGTGGGTCGCCGCGGCCCCGGGCACCGACGGCGCGCTCGCGATGGCGATGGGGCACGTCATCCTCAAGGAGTTCTTCGTCGACAGCCAGGTCGACTTCTTCACGCAGTACAACCAGCAGTACACCGACCTGCCCTTCCTCGTCGCCCTCGAGGATGCCGGGGACGTCGCCGACACTGCCGAGGGCGCCGACGGGCCGGCCTACCGGCCCGGCAAGTACCTCGTCGCCGGTGACCTCGACATCGCGCAGGCCGCCTCCGAGAACGCGATGTGGAAGCCGGCCGTGCTCGATGCGCGCACCGGTGACGTTGCCATCCCGAACGGCTCCATCGGCTTCCGCTACGGCGACGAGGGCTGGGGCAAGTGGAACCTCGACCTCGAGGACATCGACCCCGTCCTGACGCTGCACGGCCTCGACGCCGGTGGCACGGCATCCGAGACGGCCCGGGTCGTGATGCCGAGGTTCGACGCGTACGACGGCAAGGTCGCGCACGTGACGCGCGGGGTGCCGGTGCGCCGCATCGGTGGGCGCCTGGTGACCACCGTGCTCGACCTCATGCTCGCCCAGTACGGCGTGGCCCGCCCCGGGATGCCGGGCACCTGGCCGGCCGACTACGAGGACCCCTCCACCCCGGCGACGCCGGCGTGGCAGGAGGAGATCACCAACGTGCCCGCCGAGCAGGTCGTGCGGCTGGCGCGTGAGTGGGCGCAGAACGCCATCGACACCGGCGGTCGCGGGATGATCCTCATGGGGGCCGGCACCAACCACTGGTTCCACTCCGACCAGATCTACCGGGCGATGCTCGTGCTCACGACGATCACGGGGTGCCAAGGGCGCAACGGTGGCGGCTGGGCGCACTACGTCGGCCAGGAGAAGATCCGCCCGATCATGGGCTTCCAGCACATGGCGTTCGCGCTGGACTGGCAGCGCCCGCCGCGGCACATGAACCAGACGGCGTACTGGTACGTCAACACCAGCCAGTACCGCTACGACACCTTCACCGCCGACGACGTGGATGCCGGCACCGGCGTCTTCGCGGGCAAGGGCGTCATGGACCTGCTCGCCCAGTCGGTGCGCCTGGGCTGGACCCCGAGCTACCCGACCTTCAACCGCAGCAGCCTCGCGCTGGCGGACGAGGCGGATGCCGCGGGGCTGGCTCCCGCGGACTACGTCGTCGACCAGCTGAAGTCCGGTGCCCTCCGGTTCGCCGTCGAGGACCCCGAGGCGGAGGAGAACCACCCCCGCATCCTCAGCCTGTGGCGGGCCAACCTGCTCGGGTCCAGCGCCAAGGGCAACGAGTACTTCCTCAAGCACCTGCTCGGCACCGACAACGCCGTCACCGCCGAGCAGGCCCCGCCGGACAAGCGCCCCACCGGGATCGAGTGGCCCGAGCACGTGCCCGAGGGCAAGCTCGACCTGCTCATGACCATCGACTTCCGGATGACGAGCTCGACGCTGTTCTCCGACGTCGTCCTGCCGGCAGCCACCTGGTACGAGAAGCACGACCTGAACACCACCGACATGCACCCCTTCGTGCACTCCTTCAACCCGGCGATCTCCCCGCCGTGGCAGTCCAAGACCGACTGGGAGGCGTGGAAGGCGGTCGCGAAGAAGTTCTCCGAGCTCGCGGTCGACCACCTGGGCACCCGCCGCGACGTCATCGCCAAGCCGCTGTGGCACGACACCCCCGAGGCGATGGCCACGGTGCACGGTGTCGTCAAGGACTGGCGCCTCGGCGAGTGCGAACCCGTGCCGGGCAAGACCCTGCCGGTGCTCGCCGTCGCCGAGCGTGACTACACGGCCATCTACGACAAGATGACCTCGATCGGCCCGCTCATGGAGAAGGTCGGCATGCTCACCAAGGGTGTGCCCTACGACGTCAAGCGCGAGGTCGACATCCTGCGCCACCGCAACGGGGTCGCCCACGGCGGCGCCGGCAACGGCCAGCCCCGGCTCGACACCGACATCCACATGGCCGACGCGATCCTGCACCTGTCGGGCACGACCAACGGTCACCTCGCCACCCACGGCTTCAAGAACGTGGAGAAGCGCACCGGCACCCAGCTGCACGACCTCGCGGCCGAGCACGAGGGCAAGCAGATCACCTTCGCCGACACCCAGGTCGCGCCGGTGCCGGTCATCACCTCCCCGGAGTGGTCCGGGTCGGAGAGCGGTGGCCGCCGGTACTCCCCGTTCACGATCAACATCGAACGCAAGAAGCCGTTCCACACGCTCACCGGGCGCCAGCAGTTCTACCTCGACCACGACTGGATCCTCGGCATGGGGGAGGCGTTGCCGGTCTACCGGCCGCCGCTGAACATGACCGAGCTCTTCGGTGAGGCCGCGCTCGGCGAGCAGAACGCCCTCGGCGTCTCGGTGCGCTACCTGACCCCGCACAACAAGTGGTCGATCCACAGCGAGTACCAGGACAACCTGTTCATGCTCAGCCTCTCCCGCGGCGGGCAGACGATCTGGCTGTCCGACGTCGACGCCGAGAAGATCGGCGTCGCCGACAACGACTGGATCGAGGCGGTCAACCGCAACGGTGTCGTCGCGGCCCGCGCGATCGTCTCGCACCGGATGCCGGAGGGCACCGTCTACATGCACCACGCGCAGGACCGGCTCATCGACGTCCCCCTCACCGAGACCAACGGGAGGCGAGGCGGCATCCACAACTCCCTCACCCGGATCATGATGAAACCGAGCCACATGATCGGCGGCTACGCCCAGTTCGCCTACTTCTTCAACTACATCGGGCCCACCGGAAACAACCGCGACGAAGTGACGATGATCCGCCGCCGCGCCAACCAGAACGTGGAGTACTGACATGCGCGTCATGGCCCAGATGGCGATGGTCATGAACCTCGACAAGTGCATCGGGTGCCACACCTGTTCGGTCACGTGCAAGCAGGCGTGGACCAACCGGGCTGGCACCGAGTACGTGTGGTTCAACAACGTCGAGACCCGGCCCGGCCTGGGCTACCCGCGCGGCTACGAGGACCAGGAGGAGTGGCGCGGCGGCTGGGTGATGAAGAACGGCCGCCTCCAGCTGCGGGCCGGCGGGCGGCTCAAGAAGCTGCTGACGATCTTCAGCAACCCCAAGATGCCCTCGATCAGCGACTACTACGAGCCGTGGACCTACGACTACGAGACGCTGCTCAACTCTCCCGCGCAGAAGAACTTCCCCGTCGCCCGGCCGTACTCGCTCATCTCGGGCAAGCCGGTCAACGTGTCGTGGAGCGCCAACTGGGACGACGACCTCGGCGGCTCGCGCGAGCACGCGGCCAAGGACGTCATGCTCAAGGGCATCGAGGACAAGGTGAAGTTCGAGTTCGAACAGACCTTCATGTTCTACCTGCCGCGCATCTGCGAACACTGCCTCAACCCTTCGTGCGCGGCGTCGTGCCCCAGCGGCGCGATCTACAAGCGCGAGGAGGACGGCATCGTCCTGGTCGACCAGGACCGCTGCCGCGGCTGGCGGATGTGCATCACCGGCTGCCCGTACAAGAAGGTCTACTTCAACCACAAGACCGGCAAGGCCGAGAAGTGCACCTTCTGCTACCCGCGCATCGAGGTCGGCATCCCCACGGTGTGCTCCGAGACCTGCGTGGGCCGGCTGCGCTACATCGGGCTCGTCCTCTACGACGCCGACAAGGTGCTCGAGGCGGCCACCACCGAGGACGACACCGACCTCTACCAGTCCCAGCTGGGCGTGTTCCTGGACCCCGAGGACCCGGAGGTCCGGCGCGAGGCCGAGGCGGCCGGCATCCCCGGTGACTGGATCGAGGCAGCCCGCCGCAGCCCGGTGAAGAAGCTGATCATGGACTACAAGGTCGCGCTGCCGCTGCACCCGGAGTACCGCACGATGCCGATGGTCTGGTACATCCCGCCGCTGTCGCCGGTCGTCGACGTCATCAAGGACACCGGCTACGACGCCGAGGACGTCGACAACCTCTTCGGGGCCATCGACACCCTGCGCATCCCCGTGGAGTACCTGGCGAACCTGTTCACCGCCGGTGACGTCGCCCCCGTCAACACGGTGCTCAAGAAGCTCGCGGCGATGCGGTCGTACATGCGCGACATCAACCTCGGGCGCGACCCCCGCGACGAGATCCCGGCCGCGGTCGGGATGGAGGGCGAGGACATGTACGAGATGTTCCGCCTGCTCGCCCTGGCCAGGTACGAGGAGCGCTACGTCATCCCGACGGCCCACGCCGAGCAGGCCCACTCGCTGGAGGAGCTCGCCACCGAGTGCTCCGTCTCCGAGTACGGCGGCGGCCAGGAGATCTTCGGCGAGGGGTCCGGAAGCACCCCGACCCCGATCGCCGCCGAGAACCTGCGGGTGCGCCGTGAGGCGCTGACCGCCGACAGCATCGACGAGCTGCCGCCGGACAACCCCCTGCGTGGCCGGGTCAACCTCCTGAACTGGGACGGGCGGGGGATGCCGGACGGCATCTTCCCGGGTGGCGGCTCCGGCTCGGGCGAACGGGCCGACCGATGAAGTGGCGGCGGCACCGCGACGCGCGACCCGGCATCCGGGAGCAGGACCTCGTCGACACCTGGCAGGTGGTCTCGCTGCTGCTCGACTACCCCGACGACGTGCTGCTGCAGCGGGTGCCGATGCTGCGTGGCGTGGTCGAGGGCCTGCCCGACGCCCAGCGGATGCCGTTGCTCGAGTTCCTCGACCACCTCACCTCCGCGCGGCTGGGCGCCCTCCAGCGCGAGTACGTCGACACCTTCGACGTCACCCGCAAGTGCTCGCTGCACCTGACGTACTTCACCTCGGGTGACACGCGACGGCGCGGGGTGGCCCTCGTGGAGTTCAAGCAGGCCTACCGCCGGGCCGGTCTGGAGTTCGACAGCGAGGTCGAGCTGCCCGACCACCTGTGCGTCGTGCTCGAGTTCGGCGCGATGCAGGACTGGGCCACCGCGTGGCACCTGCTGACCCGCCACCGGGTGGGGGTCGAGGTGCTGCGGGCCGGGTTGGCCCAGCGCGACTCGCCCTGGCTGCCCGTGCTCGAGGCGCTGCGCTCGACGCTGCCGCCGCTGGAGGGCAGCGACGCCGAGGCCCTGTTGCGGCTCGTCGAGCAGGGCCCACCCCAGGAGGAGGTCGGGCTCGAGCCGTACGCCATCGACCCCCGACTCAACCCCCGACCCGAACCCGCCGACACCACAGCGATGCTCGGCACGACCATCCCGGTAGGAGCCCCCCGATGACCACGTTCTTGTGGGTGATCGTCCCGTACGTGTGCCTGGCCGTGTTCGTCGTCGGGCACTTCTGGCGCTACCGCTACGACAAGTTCGGCTGGACCACGCGCTCCAGCCAGCTCTACGAGGACAGGCTGCTGCGCATCGGCAGCCCGCTGTTCCACTTCGGCATGCTCGGCGTGGTCATGGGCCACGTCATCGGCCTGATCATCCCGCAGGTGTGGACCAACGCGTTGGGGCTGAGCCCCGACACGTACCACGTCATCGCCCTCGCCGGTGGCATCCCGGCCGGGATCGCCGCGGTGGCCGGACTCGTCATCCTCGTCTACCGGCGGCGCACCACCGGCCCGGTGTTCAGCGCGACGACCGTCAACGACAAGGCCATGTACGCCGTGCTCGGCACCGTCATCCTCCTCGGCATGTGGAACACCGTGGCCGGCAGCCTGTTGCAGTTCGGCGGCGAGTACAACTACCGCGAGGGCGTCTCGGTGTGGTTCCGCAGCATCTTCGCGTTCCAGCCGCAGCCCGAGCTCATGGCGGCGGCACCGCTGGGCTTCCAGCTGCACGCCCTGCTCGCGTTCATCCTGTTCGCGATGTGGCCGTTCACCCGGCTCGTCCACGTCTTCTCGGCGCCGCTCGGCTACCTCACCCGGCCCTACCTGGTCTACCGCTCCAAGGACGAGCGGCCGGGTCGCGGGTCGGGCAACCGGGCGCCGCAGCGTGGCTGGGACAAGCCGGAGCTGACCCGCAAATGACCGACCTCCTGGCAGCCGAGGCGCAGTGGCACGCGTGGATCGCCGATGCCTGCACCGCGCTCGACGTCGACCCGGATGCCGTCGACGTGCCCGGCATCCACGCCCTCACCAAGGACATCGCGCACGGGTTCGCCCGGCCGATGGCTCCCGTCGGGTCCTACATCCTCGGGCTCGCGGTGGGCGCCCGGGCCGCCAGGGGTGAGGTGGTCGACCCGGCGGCGCTGAGTGAGGCGCTGCGCTCGACCTTCCCCGCCACGTCCCGCGCCTGATCCGGCACCGCGACCTCCCGACCGCGATCTCCCGACCTTCCTGGCCCTGATCCATCCGGCTCGACCCCACCGAAGGACACTCATGGACAGCATCTCCCTCACCGACCTCGCCGACGAGCTGCTCCACTCGGCTCGAGAGGGCAGCAGCGGGCGGGCGGCGCGCACCATCCACGGTGGTCACGACCGGGTGCTGCGCGAGACCGTCATCGCGATCCTGGCCGAGCACGGGCTGGCCGAGCACGAGAGCCCCGGCGAGGCGACCCTGCAGGTGCTGCGGGGTCGCGTGCGGCTCGACTCCGAGCCGGACAGCTGGGAGGGATCGGCGGGGGACCACACCATCATCCCGGGGCGCCGGCACGCCCTGACCGCCCTCGAGGACTGCGCCGTGCTCCTCACCGTCGTCAAGCCGTAGCCAACCACCCCGACTGATTGCGTCGCAGCCACCTCAGGAGGCACTTTCCGGGCATCTCCAGGTGGGTGCTGCGCAATGAGTCGCCTGATGGTGATCGGACTTCGTGCGACTTGCCCACGGTTTTCGGGCCATCCGGGCTCAGGAACCGCACCCAAGTCGCACGAAGTCGGGGACGAGAGAGGGAATGCCGGGACTCGAGTCCCGCCCGCGACGTCGGGATGCCGGGACTCGAGTTTTGCGCGCGACCTGCGCCACGGCATCCGGCAACCCCGACTGATTGCGTCGCAGCCACCTCAGGAGGCACTTTCCGGGCACCTCCAGGTGGGTGCTGCGCAATGAGTCAGCGTAATCAACTTGACAGTTGATCAATTGCTTGGTTGAATAATGGGATGCCGGACACGAGCACCGCCGTCGACCTGGGTTTCGCGGCCCTCGCCGACCCCGTCCGGCGGGCGATCATCGCGCACCTGAGCCGTGGACCGGCCACGGTGAACGAGATCGCCGAGCCCTTCGAGATCAGCCTCCAGGCGGTCTCGAAGCACATCCAGGTCCTCGAGCACGCGGGCCTGGTCACCCGCACCCGGCAGGCCCAGCGCCGCCCGGTGCACCTGAACCCCGAGGCGCTCGAAGCCCTGACGGCCTGGATCGACGGCTACCGCCTGATCCACGAGCAGCAGTTCCGCCGCCTCGACGCCCTCCTCGCGACCGCCGACACCACCCGGCCGGCCGCACCCCGCACCCCCAAGTAGCCCTCATGAGCAACGGCCTGCACCTCGACATCCCGGCCGGCGTGCCGTGGATCGACTTCACCCGCGAGTTCGACGCCCCCGTGGCGGCGGTCTTCGAGGCCCACCGCGACCCCGAGAAGGTCAAGCTGTGGCTCGGCCCGAACGGCATGCAGATGGAGATCGCCCAGTGGGACTTCACCACCGGCGGCGGCTACTCCTACACGCACACGAGCGACTACGGCACGTTCGGCTTCCGCGGGGTCTTCCACAGCATCCGCGAGAACGAGTTCGCCCTCCAGACCTTCGAGTTCGACGGTGCCCCCGACGAGGTCGCCCTGGAGTTCATGTGGTTCGAGGACCTCGGCGACGGTCGCACTCGACTGCGGGGCCGCAGCATCGGGCGCACCGTCGAAGGGCGCGACGCGATGGTCGAGTCGGGCATGGAGCACGGCATGGCCGAGGGTTACGAGCGGCTCGAGGCCCTCGTCGCTCACGCCTGATGGACTCTCAGCGTCCGGCTTCGCCAGCCCGCTCGCCTTCGCCAGCCCGCTCGCCTTCGGCAGCCCGCTCGGCCTCGTCGAGCCGCTGTTGGAGCCGGTCGCGCACCTCGTCGGGGGTGTAGGCGCGTCGTTCGCGTTCGTTGCGGGCGACCAGGGCCCCGGTCGCGACGACGCCGACGAGCCCGGCGATGCCGGCGATCTTCCACACGCGGTTCGAGGGGCGCATGGGCTCAACCCTAGCGACGGTCCGCGAGGGTGTCAGGACCCGGAGAACAGCCGCCGCTGAGCCGCCCGCCAGGAGTCGTCGACGTAGTAACGGTCAGCCCATGTGCCGGTCTCGTCGAGGTGCCGACTCCATTGTGAGACACCGGTGTTGACCTCACGGTCCTGCGCCATCGCGCGGAAGGCGAAGTGCATGAACAGGCGGTGGTACTCGGTGAGGTAGATGTCGGCGACCCGCCTCACGGCCCGTCGCGAGGACGACCTCGTGCGTCCCGCCCGGATGATCAGGGTGTGCTCCTCGTTGGTCGACGTCGAGGCGTTCGAGTAGTTCGCGGAGCCGGTGAGGATCGTCGGGTCGGGGCCGAGGGGGTCGATGAGGATGATCTTCGTGTGGATGTAGCGCACGTGGGTGTTGAAGCCGGTGAGTCGTTCCGTGGCCCACTGCTGGAGCGGGTCGCCCATGAGATGGCTCCCGGTCGAGATCCGCACGTGGTCGTCGGTGCGCGGGATGGCGGCGGTCGGGGGCGGCACCTTCTCCAGGAGCACCGTGCGGGTCACCGGTGACCGGTCGACCGCGAGGCGGTCACGGAAGACCTGGTGCAGGCCGAACGCCCCGGTGACGTGCGCCGAGCTCGTCGCCGCGTCGAACAGCTCGGCGTACCAGTCGAGCAGCGAGGTGCCGGTCAACGGGGAGAAGACGCTGCTGACCCCGCCGCCGACGGGGACCGTGCGTTCGGGAGCGGGGTCCGCGGTGTGGACGGCGCGCAGGTCGGCGATGGGGAGGCCGTCGCGCAGCCGCTCCCACTCGGCCTCGAACCGCGCGGCGACCGCGCGGTCACGCACGACGTGGCCGACGTTGGAGTGTCCGTAGATCGCCCCGAGGGTGAGGTTGGTCGACCCGGTCCACACCGCCTCGGGGATGCCGCGCCGCGACAGGACGAGGAACTTGTGGTGGTGCAGGGCACTCTTGATCGGCGCGGTGCGCCAGGTCACGAGGTCCTCGACGCCGTTGGCGACGACCGCCGCACGGGCCATCTCGGCGGTGCGGTCGTTGTTGGCGGCACCGGCATCCCGGTCCCTGCCGTGCACGACGAGGTGCACGTCGGCCCCGCGGTCGCGCGCGGCACCGAAGGCCTGCAGGGCGCGTCCCCACGTCAGCTCGTAGAGCGCGCCGTGGATCGACCACTCGTCGTCCAGGGCCTCCGCGCAGAACGCGAGCAGCGCCTCCCCGAGCCCACGGGAGAGCCAGGCCATCGCCGGGTGGGTCTCGTCCGGTGTCGACGTCGGTACCCAGCCCGCGAACTGCCGCGCGAAGGCCTGCGAGCCTGCCACCCCGCGGTTGAACCAGACCCCGTGCTCGCCGTCGTCCTCGACCTCGGTGCGCACGGTGAGCGACACCGTCGCGGTGGGAACGGGAGTGGCTGGCGGCCCCCCGAGGGCGGACACGGCATACGTGTAGTGGTGGCCGGGCTTGGCGGAGTAGTCGCCCCACTGGAAGCCCTGCACCGGGTGCGCGTTCGTCGGCCAGTCCGACCCGGGCGGCGGGTCGGGCATGACGCTGCCGAAGGTCTTCATGCCCCGCAGCCAGCGGGCCTCACCCTCGGTGTGGTCGGTGCGGTGGATCGCGAACCCCAAGCAGCCGGCCGGGTCGTCGAGGCTGAACCCGAGCAGCACCGTGTGGGTGCCGGCCACGGCCTGCACCGCGAGTCCTTGCTTCCTGCGCCGAGTGCGCACCCCCTCACCGTAGGCCGTCGCGCACCTCGGGGGGAAGGGTGCGGCACCGCGGGCTCCGACCGTCCCTCCATCGACCAATAGGTCATCACAGGGACACCGCCAACCGTCGACGGTGGGCACACTGTTTCCGGGCCGATGCGCCTTTGGGTACTCGTTTGTGTGGTGTCAGCCGAGCCGGCCTTCGCCACAGTGAAATTGCGCTTCCGTTTGCGAGCCATCTGGGATGGGTGCATTGTTTCTCGCACGTCGGCCACCTGGCCGCCGTCCCACGGATGGATCGCCGAAACAGTTCTTCTGAACTAGGACGGGCTCGGCGTTCTTCCACTTGTCACGGGGGTTTCCGAAGATGAATCGTGTCAGGTTCGTTTCGTCGTTTTCGGTAGGTGCATTGACAATCGCCACGGCTCTCCTGGTGGCGACGCCGGTCACGGCATCGACGGGGGAGGACGTCACAGTGGCGTCAGGCACCGTTCAATCAGGCTCAGGCGTTCCGGTGCAGGCCAGAGTGATTGCTTACGCGTGGCCAAGCAACGCAGCCGTGGCCGCAACGCCCGAGGGGGGTGGGTTGCAGCTATTTCCGGTCGGCTCGGTCCTCACCTCGGCCGCGGGGTCGTACACCCTGAACCCAGGGCCCCGGAAAAGTCGGGTTTCAGCAGTTCAGGGCGCATGTGATGGCTCCTTCGGGGTTGCGTGCGTGGTGGCGTAGGGCAGCGGCGATGTTGGTCCACCCGGCCAGTCGAAGGAGCCCGATCG
>Ga0209369_1000479_pt1 | contig 51752 bp, 45 predicted proteins | sample EBPBio142010_DNA_FD_185865 | JGI IMG/M metagenome (GOLD analysis project Ga0209369, IMG submission 185865) | Wastewater treatment Type I Accumulibacter community from EBPR Bioreactor in Madison, WI, USA - Reactor 1_10/4/2010_ DNA (SPAdes)... | ecosystem: Engineered > Bioreactor > EBPR >...
GTGTCAGCAGATTGACGATGGGGATAGCCATGAAGCCTGCAATCAGCAGCCCGGCCAGAAAGACGGTTACGCTATAATGCGACCGTAGCGCCTTGGCCTCGGCTTCGGAATGATAACGCATAGCGGCAAACTCGAAGAATTCCCGCCCGAGCAGATAGGCATTGATGACGAAGAAGGCGATCAGATTGACGCCGGGTATGAACAGCATGAACAGGGCGACGATGTTGCCGAGGATGACGATACCGAGGAATTTCAGCGAAACAACGATAGAGCGGCCGGTCGGCAAAGGCGTACCGGGTGGATCGTTCGGATAGTCTTCGCGTTCGACCACTTCGGCGACGTCATCGAGAAAGAGACCTGCCACAAGTGCAGTGACAGGTGCGATCATCAATGCGAGAACAAGCGCCAGACCGAGGCCTGCGACAATGGCTGCAACAATGCCGAGCCAGCCTGCCCATTCCGGCATGCCGGGCAGTATCTGCTCCATCCACGGCCAGGCAAAAGTAAAAAAGATTTGACGAACTGCCGCCCAAAGACCGATCAGCAGCAACAGCGTCAAACCGAGGGTCTTCCAGAAAACTGCACGCAATTCTGGCGTGGTCAGGCGTTTCAGAGCTTTCAATGCAGCATCTAAGATCATTTTCGACCCAATTCCGACTGTGGACGAAGATGGAAATAGGTATGCCTTCATCTTGGCGCAAGCTGCACTACCCACAATGCGGGAGGCTTGCAGGGTAGCCAAAGGGGTTTCAAACCGCTAAACCGGCACCCACATGACTGCCGCATATCCGGCCCAACGCATGTCGCGGAAAAATGCATAGCGACTTTTCCGATGACGATCTGTTTTGCCGGATAGGAGACTAATTAAAAGGGGAGCTTCTCGCGCTCATGGCCACATTCGACGTTCTTTGCATCGGCAATGCCATTGTCGATATTCTTTCGCGCACTGATGACTCTTTTCTGGAAACGAATGGAATCGTCAAAGGCGCGATGAACCTGATCGATGCAGAGCGTGCTGAATTGCTCTATGGCCGGATTGCAGGTCCGGCAACAGAAATGTCGGGTGGCAGTGCCGGAAATACGGCAGCCGGCGTCGCGAGCCTTGGCGGACGCTCGGCCTATTTCGGCAAGGTTGCGACCGATCACCTGGGCCGTGTTTTCGCGCATGATATCCGCGCGCAAGGCGTTGCATTCGACACCCGTCCGCTGGAAAAGGGATCGCCGACTGCTCGCTCCATGATTTTCGTGACGCCGGATGGCGAACGCTCGATGAACACCTATCTCGGTGCCTGCGTGGAACTCGGACCGGAAGATGTCGAAACCTCCAAGGTGTCCGATGCGAAGGTGACCTATTTCGAAGGCTATCTGTGGGACCCGCCGCGCGCGAAGGAAGCCATCGTCATGGCATCGAAGATCGCGCACGAAAAGAAGCGCCAGATGGCGATGACGCTTTCCGATCCGTTCTGTGTCGACCGGTATCGCGAAGAGTTTCTGGAACTCATGCGCTCGCGCACTGTCGATATCGTTTTCGCCAATGAGGATGAGGCCAAGTCGCTCTATAAGACGAAGTCGCTTGAAACGGCGATTGCCTCCATGCGCATGGACTGCGCGCTTTCGATCATCACCCGTTCGGAAAAAGGTGCGGTCGTCGTCACACCTGACCAGACCTTGACCGTCCCAGCCATTGAAATCGACGCGCTGGTCGATACGACCGGCGCAGGCGATCTCTACGCAGCTGGTTTCCTTTACGGTTATACGAACGAGCGTTCACTGGAAGATTGCGCCCGTCTTGGTTCATTGGCGGCGGGGCTTATTATCCAGCAGATGGGGCCGCGTCCGCAGCTCAGCCTGCAGGCTGCTGCAGGTCAGGCTGGCCTTGTTTAAGATTTATTCCGGCCTGATGATCCGGTCGCGCTGAAGCTCTTCTTCAGTGCGTCCGGGGCGGCTTTTATAGACGGGCAATGTCCAGCCGAAATAAAGTGCGCCGCCGCGAATGAGAAACGCGGTCAGAGCCGCTGCAATCGCACATATAGCTGGCTCGACCTGCAACCAGGCAAGCAGGACATAGAGACACGCACCGGCAAGCGAAGCCGTGACATAGATTTCGCGACGCATTAGCACGGAAGGCTCGCCCGCCACCATATCGCGCAATATGCCGCCCAGAGTGGCTGTTGAAATGCCGGTCACAATGGCGACGGATGGTCCGAAACCGAGCGCCAGTCCCTTGGCTGCACCTATTACGGTATAGGCGGCCATACCAATGGCATCGAGCCAGAGCAGGACGCGATAGCGCGATTCGACCATGTGTGCGGTGAAATAGACAAAGATGGCCGCCAGCGTACCCGCCAGCAGATAAGTCGGCTCGACAACCCAGAAAACCGGTGCACCGAGGACGAGATCGCGGAACGTTCCGCCGCCAATACCGGTGATATTGGCAAGGAACAGAAAACCGATGATGTCGAGCTGGCGTCGCGATGCTGCAAGAGCGCCGGTCGCAGCGAAAACGAAAACGCCTGCGAAGTTCAAAAACTCAGGAATCGTCACGCTGCAGGTCTCCTCCACACTTCCAGTGACAATTTTTCACCGGTTCGCGCCAATAGCAATATGCACATTAGAGCATAATCCGACCGGAGTGAAACGAGGATCGATAAGATTATGATTAAAATAGAATAGGTTAGACCGCTGATCCGATCCAGTCAGATCGAAATGCGCTTTATCGCAAACTGGACTGCAGATATGAAAAGAGCGGCAGACAAAGCCGCCGCTCCAATACTCATCCGTTATTGCTGAAATAATCAGCCATTGCCTTCGGAAGCGCCATTGTCGGCAGTCGCCTTCGGGCCGCCTTTGGAGACACCGACCATGGCCGGGCGCAGAACACGGTCGCCGATGGCGTAACCATCTTGCACGACCTGCACGACGGTGTTGTTCGGCAAATCCGGATTAGGCACTTCGAACATGGCCTGATGGAAGTTCGGATCGAACTTCTCGCCTTCCGGTTCAAGTTTCTTGACGCCGTGACGCTCCAGAGCCTGCAGCATGGCGCGTTCGGTCATTTCGACGCCGTCTGCGAGCGACTTCAGGCTGGCATCGGTCGCCAGAGCATCAGCAGGAATAGCGTCGAGCGCGCGGCGGAGATTGTCAGAGACCGACAGCATGTCGCGAGCGAAGTTGGTCACGGCATAGGTGCGCGCATCTTGCACATCGCGCTGGGTGCGCTTGCGAAGGTTTTCCATCTCGGCTGCAGCACGCAGGAGCTGATCCTTCAGCTCGCCATTGTCAGCTTCGAGCATCGCGATCCGGTTTGCGGTTTCATCTACCGCCGCCTCAGCTTCATCCTCGGCAACTTCCGCACGAGCTTCAGCCTTGCGCGCTTTCAGAAAATCGTCGGCAGCTCGGTTCAGCGCCTCACGATCCCGGGGATTGTTGATGTCGCGCTGCTCAAGATCGGGGTTCTGGGATTTGTTTTTTTCGTCAGCCATAATGCTACTTCCGTCTTGAATATCTTCTGGGGCGGATATCGAGTTTCATGCCAGTAAAATCAAGGTCTATTTTCAGGGACTTGGTTTGTCCCGGCAAATCTCACAGTTACCGCAGGAGCCGGGAAACGATCTGAGCGGTGTAGTCCACCATGGGAACGATCCGCGCATAGTTGAGCCGTGTGGGCCCAATGACTCCCAGAGCACCAATAACCCTTTGCTCGCTGTCGCGATAGGGGGCGACCACCAGCGATGAGCCGGAAAGGGAGAAAAGCTTGTTCTCCGAACCAATGAAGATGCGGACACCCGAACCGGCTTCCGCGAGATCGAGAAGCTGGACCATGCCGTCCTTGGTTTCGAGATCATCGAACAGATGGCGCAGGCGCTCGATGTCTTCCTGCGCATGGATATTTTCCAGAAGATTAGCGCGTCCGCGAACAATCAGCCGTGCCGGTTGATCCGTTCCGGCACCGCTCCAGACCGCCAGCCCTTGGGCAACAAGTTCCTGCGATAGCTGATCGAGTTCCTGCCGTGTTTCTTCCGTCAGCTTTTTCAATTCGGCTTTGGCTTCGGAAAGCGTGTGGCCATGGATGTGTGCGTTGAGAAAGTTCGATGCCTCGACCAGCTGCGAATTGCTGATGCCGACGGGCAGATTGACGACGCGGTTTTCGACATCGCCGTTCTGCATGACAAGAACAGCCAGTGCCCGTGTCGGTTCGAGGCGAACGAATTCGATGTGTTTCAGCGCACCTTCCGCCTTGGTGGCAAGCACGAGGCCCGCGCCGCGCGACAGACCTGAAAGAACCTGACTTGCTTCGGTCAGAACGCTTTCGACAGAATTGTTCATACCGGCGGAACGAACCTGCGCCTCAATGGAGGAGCGTTCCTCCGGCGGCAGATCGCCCACTTCGAGAAACGCGTCGACAAAGAAGCGTAGCCCGATCTGGGTCGGCAGGCGCCCGGCTGAGACATGCGGTGCGTAGATGAGACCCAGATGCTCGAGATCGCTCATCACATTGCGGATCGTGGCAGGTGAAAGCGTGTGTGGCAGCAGTCGTGAGAGATTGCGCGAGCCAAGCGGATCGCCATCGTTCAGATAGGTTTCCACAATCAGCCGGAAAATATCGCGCGAACGCTGGTCGAGCGAACTCAAAAGCTGGTGTTCCGGCGTTTTCATCATAATATGGTCGCGAACCCTAGTGTGGCTTTGAATCCGAAATTCGTTCACAGCGCTGTTCCCAGGTGATGCGAATTTCGGATTCGCCACACTGGAAATAGCATACGCCAAATATAAGGTCGCAAGTCAAAGCGTCAAAGCCTTTAGGCTATAGTGACAGGCCTCTCAACATCTCTGACGGTTTTTCGGGCAGAATGGCTTTCTATTTGCGACCGGGAAGCCTAAAAAGCCGCACCGGAAAAATGAATCGAGGAATTTTCTATGCGTCCATCCAAGCGTGCGGCTGACGAAATGCGTGCCGTTTCTTTCGAACGCGGCATCTCCAAACATGCCGAAGGTTCCTGCCTCGTCAAGTTTGGCGATACGCATGTGTTGTGCACCGCAAGCCTTGAGGAAAAGGTGCCGGGCTGGATGCGCAATACGGGCAAGGGCTGGGTCACGGCGGAATACGGCATGCTGCCGCGTTCGACCGGCGACCGCATGCGCCGCGAAGCCGCTGCCGGTAAGCAGGGCGGACGCACGCAGGAAATCCAGCGTCTGATCGGACGCTCCTTGCGCGCCGTCGTGGACATGCAGGCGCTTGGCGAAGTACAGATCACGGTAGATTGCGATGTCATTCAGGCCGATGGCGGCACGCGGACGGCAGCCATCACCGGCGGCTGGGTAGCGCTTCATGAATGCCTGCGCTGGATGGAAGCACGCCAGATGGTGCGCGTCGAGAAGGTTCTGAAAGATCATATCGCGGCGATTTCTTGCGGCATCTATGAGGGCGAGCCGGTGCTTGATCTCGACTATGCCGAAGACTCTGTCGCCGAGACCGACAGCAATTTCGTTATGACCGGCAAGGGCGGAATTGTTGAAATTCAGGGAACGGCGGAAGGTGCACCTTTCTCGGAAGAAGAGTTTGCCAATCTGATGAAGCTCGCTCGCGGCGGCATTGATCGCCTTGTGTCCTTGCAGAAGATGGCTGTCGCCTGATAGGAACGAGGTCTGCTCCATATATCGAGGAGACCTCTTCCATGCGCGCAGCACGCATCCTTGAAACCGCGCTCTATGTCCGCGATGTCGCGGAGGCTATAGAGTTCTATCACGGCATTATGGGTCTGGAGCCGGTTGGGAAAGTCAGCGAGCGCAACGCATTTTTCCGGTGCGGCGACGGCATATTGCTTCTCTTCAAGGCCGAAGAGACATTGAAGCCGCCATTGCCAGAGCACTTGCCCGTGCCGTCCCATGGCACAAGCGGTCCCGGCCATGTATGTTTTGCTGCAAGCCGCGAGGAGATGGAACGCTGGCGCAACCATCTGGCAAAACATGGCATAGCAATCGAGGCCGAGTTCGACTGGCCGAATGGTGCGCATTCGATCTACTTCCGTGATCCGTCCGGCAATTCATTGGAGATTGCCGAACCCAAACTGTGGAACTGAAAATGAGAAAACTGGAACAGGGCAAGCTGATCGTCGCTTCGCACAATGCGGGCAAGCTGAAGGAGTTCGACGGTCTGATCGGTCCGTTCGGCTTCGAAGTCAGTTCGGTTGCCGCTCTTGGCCTGCCTGAGCCGGACGAGACCGGCACCACGTTTGAGGAAAACGCCTATATCAAGGCTCTTGCTGCGGCTGAGGCCACCGGATTGCCTGCATTGTCCGACGATTCCGGCATGATGGTCGATGCGCTCGATGGCGATCCGGGAGTCTACACGGCAAACTGGGCCGAGACTGAAGACGGCACACGCGATTTCGACATGGCGATGCAAAAGGTCGAGAACCTGCTGCAAGAAAAGGCTGCCGTTGCGCCACAGCAGCGCAAGGCGCGTTTCGTATCGGTCATCTGCCTTGCCTGGCCCGATGGGGAGGCTGAATATTTCCGTGGCGAAGTCGAGGGCGCGATTGTCTGGCCGCCACGTGGCACTACGGGTTTCGGTTTCGACCCGATTTTCCTGCCCGATGGCTATGAAAAGACTTTCGGCGAAATGACTGCCGATGAGAAGCACGGCTGGAAGCCAGGTGATGCTTCGGCCCTGTCGCACCGTGCCCGTGCTTTCAAGCTTTTCGCCGAAAAAGTGCTTAATGTGGAGCCGGCATCCGCAAAATGAACAAGCTGTTTCCCCCTTTGCAGGCAATAGATGCTGCTCGCGCAAATGCCGCCGGGTCGATCCCAATCGCGCGTGCAAATGGGGAAAATGCGTTTGGCGTTTACCTGCATTGGCCATTCTGTCTGGCCAAATGCCCTTACTGTGACTTCAACAGCCATGTTCGTCACAAGCCGGTCGATCAGGCGCGTTTTTCGGAAGCATTTCTTCGCGAGATGGAAATCTTGCGTGAGCGCACCGGCCCACGCACGATCACCAGCATATTCCTGGGTGGCGGCACACCGTCGCTGATGCAGCCGGAAACCGTGGGTGCACTTCTCGATGGGATCGCGTCCCATTGGTCGGTAGCGCCCGATATTGAGGTGACGCTGGAGGCCAATCCGACCAGCGTGGAGGCAGACCGTTTTCGCGGCTATCGCGCGGCAGGCGTTAATCGCGTGTCGCTTGGCATTCAGGCACTCAACGATCCCGATTTGCGCCGTCTCGGACGCATGCATTCGGTCGAGGAAGCCAAGGCGGCCATTCGGTTGGCACGTGAGATTTTCCCGCGCCTGTCCTTCGATCTGATCTATGCACGCCCGAACCAGACAATCGAGGACTGGCGGGAGGAACTGAAAGAGGCCATCGGGCTTGCTGCCGATCATCTGTCGCTCTATCAGCTGACGATCGAGGAAGGCACACAGTTCTATAATCTCTGGAAGGCTGGCAAGCTGACGACGCCCGAGCCGGATCACGCCGCAGCGCTTTATGAGGAAACGCAAAGGGTCACGGCAGAGCACGGCCTTCCTGCCTATGAAATCTCCAACCATGCGGTGCCGGGGCGCGAGTCACAGCACAATCTCGTCTATTGGCGTTACGGGCAATATGTCGGCATCGGTCCCGGCGCGCATGGGCGTTTCGTAGAGAATGATATTCGTACCGTCACCATGACCGAAAAACATCCGGAAACCTGGCTGGATAAGGTCGAACGCAATGGCCACGGCATTATCGAAGAAGAATATCTCGATGGCGGACAGGAAGGCGACGAGTTCCTGATGATGGGCTTGCGTTTACGCGAAGGCATCGATCTTGCCCGTTATGAGCGACTTTCTGGCCATGCAGTTGATGAAAAGCGACTTGCGAAACTGATCGCGGAAGGCATGATCGAGCCGATGAGCGGCAGCATCATTCGCGCAACGCCAGATGGTGCGCTGGTGCTCGACGCGCTGGTTGCCGACTTGGCGGCATAAGGAACTTATAATGACGGACGAAGCAGGCGAGGGGCGACGGGAATATGTGGTTGGCGGCACGACAATGCGCGCCCGGCCACTGGAGCCTGCTCTTTATATCGTCTCGACCCCCATCGGAAATCTCGGCGATATGACGCTGCGCGGTATCGAAACGCTGGCGTCCGTCGATATTCTGGCTTGCGAAGATACGCGTGTAACCCGCGTTCTGCTCGACCGCTATGGTATAGCGCGCCGCCCCATCAGCTATCATGAGCACAATGCCGCCGAAGCCGGTGAAAAGCTGATAGCGGCGCTCTCAGCGGGCAAAAGCGTTGCGCTGGTGTCCGATGCCGGAACGCCGCTCGTCTCCGATCCCGGTTTCCGTCTGGTGGGCGAAGCGCGCGAGGCGGGCATTCGTGTCGTGCCTATTCCGGGTGCTTCCGCCGTTCTGGCCGCACTTGCCGCTTCGGGCCTGCCGACCGACGCCTTCATGTTCTGCGGCTTTCTGCCGTCCAAGCATGGACAAAAACAGTCGAAGCTCGAAAGCCTCAAGGGCATCGATGCGACGCTGGTTTTTTATGAATCGCCAAACCGGACAGCGGCAACGCTGGCGGAAATGGCCGAAGTGTTCGGGCCGGATCGTATGGGCGCGCTCTGCCGTGAACTGACCAAGGCCTACGAGACCATTCGCACTGCGCCGCTGGGCGAGCTTGCAGCCGAGTTTGACGGCGAAGATCGCATTCGCGGTGAAGTCGTTCTGCTAGTGGGGCCGCCAACGGGCAACGCCGTTCCGCAAAGCGAGGAAGACATCGACAAGCTGCTGCTGTCGCTTGCCGCCGAACTGCCGCCATCCAAGGCCGCAGGCGAGGCAGCCCGCATGACCGGCGGACAGAAATCGGTTCTCTATCAGCGTCTCATGCAATTGAAATCGGATCAGCGATGACAGACCTCCGCGAGAAAAAGCGAACTGCTTTCTTTCGCGGACACAGCGCCGAACGTTTTGCTTCAGTGCTTCTTCTTCTGAAAGGTTTTCGGATCGTCGCCCGGCGCTATCGGACAAGGCTCGGCGAAATCGATCTGATCGCCCGGCGTGGCAATCTGATTTTGATCGTTGAGGTCAAGGCGCGGAGCAGTCTGGAAGCAGCACACCTCGCTGTCACGCCGCAGGCCATGCGCCGCATCGAAGCCGCAGCCGATCTCTGGCTGCAACGCCAGCCCGACCATGCCCGCCTGTCGCTGCGTTTCGATCTGATTGCCGTGCTGCCGCGACGGTGGCCCAAACATATTCCGGCATTCTTCACGAGCGGCAACTACTGATAAGTCTATGTAAATCCTATAAAAATTGTGGGGTATATTTCCGGCATTACGGGAAATTAAAATCCCGTATTCCTCTGTTTTGAGGAAAAGTGATGCTCGCCGTCATTTTCACGCGCAAGCCCATTTCTTATAAAATCACGTCGCTCAACGGATAATGGCGCCAACTTTTACAAGACGCATTTCCGCACGCGAAACCAGTATCCACTTTCGCTGGAAATGCTCCCAAGGATGGCGCCGTGTCTCTATCGCAAAAGCGTTTACTGGCTGATTTTCCTGCCTTCTTCCGGGTATCGGAAGAGGTGGTTGTCGTCGTTGGCGGCGGCGAGGAAGCTTTGAACAAGGCGCGCCTTGTGGCGCAGACTTCGGCGCGACTTCGCATCGTTGCCGAAGAAACAGAACATCATCTGGCCGAGTTCATCGCAGGCCACGGCGCGGAGCATGTGGCTGCACCTTTCGCGCCTGAGCATCTCGATGGCGCAAAGCTGGTTTTTGTCGCAACCGGCGATGAAGCGCAGGATCGCGCCATTGCTGCTGCCGCGAAGGCGCAAAAAATTCCGGTCAATGTGGTTGACCGTCCCGCACTTTGCGATTTTCTGACGCCCGCCATCGTCAACCGTGCGCCGGTCACCATTGCTATCGGTTCGGAAGGGACAGCCCCGGTTCTGGCGCAGATGGTGCGCGCGCGGATTGATGCCGCGTTCTCGCCGCGTCTGGGCGAGCTTGCGCATTTTGCCGAAAGCTGGCGTCCGCTGGTCGAGCGCGCCTTGCCCAAGGGGCTGGCACGCCGCAGCTTCTGGCGCGGGTTCTTTTCGGGCCGTGTCGCCCATGCCATCGAGAATGGCGACCGGGAGGAAGCGCAGAAAGCCGCGAACGACCTGATCAAGCAGCGCGACAATGTCGCCGGTTATGTCTGGCTGGTCGGTGCCGGTCCGGGTGCCGAAGACCTGCTGACCCTGCGCGCCCATCGCGCCTTGATGGAAGCCGATGTGATTGTGCATGATGCGCTGGTGCCGGAAGGTGTCATCGCCATGGGTCGCCGCGATGCGGAGCGTCTTGCCGTCGGCAAGCGCAAAGGCTGCCATTCCAAAAGTCAGGAAGAGATCAACCGCCTGCTGGTTGCGCTGGGCCGCGAAGGCAAGCGCGTTGTGCGGCTGAAATCGGGCGATCCGCTGGTGTTCGGACGTGCAGGTGAAGAAATGGCCGCACTGCGTGCCGCCGGTATCGGATTCGAAATCGTTCCCGGCATCACTTCTGCCTTTGCCGCCGCAGCCGACATGGAACTGCCGCTGACGCTGCGCGGTGTCGCCTCGTCGCTGGTGTTCACTACCGGTCATGACATGACCGGCGACGTGCTGCCGGGCTGGGCGAAGCTCGCCGTCTCCGGCGCAACCATTGCCGTCTATATGGGCTCGACCGTCGCGGCATCGGTTGCCGCGCGGCTGATGGGTGCGGGCCTGCACGAAGATACCGCCGTGGCGGTGGTGGAAAATGCGAGCCGGCAGGACAAGCGCCTGTTCCACGGTACGCTGAAGGATTTGCCGGATCTGGAAAGCCGCAAGGAGCTTTCCGGTCCGGTCATGGTGATCATTGGCGATGCGGTCGCCGGTGCCGCAATCGACAAAGCCGAAGCGCTGGCCCTCAAGCCGGTATCCGTCGCAGCCTAAACCTGCGGGATGCGCGGTTAACAAAAGTTTGGAGTTTGGAAATGGTTGTAAAAGTTCTCACTGCAAACCGGCTGATCGACGGACAGGCTGTTTGGCTCGGTGCTGACGGGTCGTGGCAGGAGACCATCGACGGCGCGCTGATCGCCCGCCATGCCGAAGCTGTCACGGCGCTTGAAGATGCGGGCAAGCTTGCAGCGAAGGCCAATCTGGTTGTCGATGTGAATGTGATCGATGTCGAGGAGCGCGAGGAGGGGCTTTACCCGATCCGCCTACGCGAACGCATCCGCCTTTCCGGCCCGACCATCGTGACCTTTGGCGATTTGCCCCTCGAAAAGCCTGAATTGAAGCGCGCCTCCTGATTGTGGATTTGGACCTAGCCTATGTATCGTTACGATGAATTCGACCGCGATTTTGTTGCGGCCCGCGTTGCCCAGTTCAAGGATCAGGTCGAGCGCCGTCTGGCCGGAGAACTGACGGAAGACCAGTTCAAACCGCTGCGTCTGATGAACGGTCTCTATCTGCAACTGCACGCCTATATGCTGCGTGTGGCAATTCCCTATGGCACGCTGTCGAGCCGCCAGCTACGCAAGCTCGGTCACATTGCCCGCGTCTATGACCGCGGCTTCGGCCATTTCACCACGCGCCAGAATATCCAGTATAACTGGCCTGCGCTGAAGGATGTGCCGCGTATTCTGGAAGAGCTGGCGGAAGTCGAAATGCACGCCATCCAGACCTCCGGCAATTGCATTCGCAACGTGACGGCTGATCATTTCGCGGGCGCTGCCGCCGACGAAGTGGCCGATCCGCGCCCATTCGCCGAAATTTTGCGCCAGTGGTCGTCGCTGCATCCGGAGTTTTCCTATCTGCCGCGCAAGTTCAAGATTGCCATCGTCGGCTCGGACCACGACCGCGCCGCCATTCAGGTGCATGACATCGGCTTGCAGCTGAAGAAGAACGAGGCGGGCGATCTGGGGCTGGCTGTCTATATTGGCGGCGGTCAGGGCCGCACGCCGATGGTGGCGAAGAAAATCCGCGACTTCCTGCCCATCGAGGACATGCTGACCTATGTGACGGCCATCGTGCGCGTTTACAATCTGCATGGCCGTCGCGACAACAAATACAAGGCGCGCATCAAGATTCTCGTCCATGAAACGGGCGTTGAAGAGCTGACCCGTGAGATCGATGCCGAGTGGGACGAAATCCGCAATGGCGAATTGAAGCTGCCGCAGCGCGATATCGACGCCATCGAAAGCTATTTCCGCATGCCGAACTTGCCGCAACGGCCGGAAGGTTGGGAAATTCTGGCTGTCACCCAGAAGGCCGATGCGGAATTTGCAAGTTGGGTGGCGCGCAATGTCACGCCGCACAAGAACCCGGATTATGCGGTCGTCACCATTTCGCTCAAGCCCATTGGCGGTATTCCGGGTGACGCAAGCGCTGAACAGATGGAGCTGGTGGCGGATATTGCCGAGACCTATTCCTTTGATGAAATCCGCGTCAGCCACGAGCAGAATCTGGTTCTGCCGCATGTGGCCAAGGCCGATCTCGCAGCCGTCTACGATCTGCTGCAATCGGACGGTCTGGTGACGCCGAATGCCGGTCTCATCACCGATATCATCGCCTGCCCCGGTCTCGATTATTGCGCCCTTGCCAATGCACGCTCCATTCCGGTGGCGCAGCGCATTTCGGAGCGCTTCGGCGACCAGCAGCGCCAGCTTGAGATCGGCGATCTCAAGATCAAGATTTCCGGCTGCATCAATGCCTGCGGTCATCACCATGTCGGCCATATCGGCATTCTGGGCGTCGAGAAGAAGGGCGAAGAGCTTTATCAGATCACGCTTGGCGGTTCGGCGGACGAGTATTCGACTATCGGTGACATCACCGGTCGCGGCTTCTCGTCGGAAGAGGTGGTTGATGCCATCGAAACAGTTGTGGACACCTATCTGTCCTTGCGGGAAAGCCCGGAAGAAACCTTCCTTACCGCCTATCGCCGCGTCGGCATGGAGCCGTTCAAACAAGCGCTTTATGGAGAAATAAGCCGTGCAGCTTGATGCTGAAGAAAGTGCTGCCGCCGAAGCCCGCCTTTTGGAGGCAAGCCACGGTGCGTCTTCCCCGCAGGATGTGATCGCGCTCGTCACGCGTGAACTCTATGAGGGGCAGATCGCGGTCGTGTCTTCCTTCGGCGCGGAATCGGCTGTGCTTTTGCATATGATCTCGCAAATCGATCCGGCGACGCCGGTTCTGTTTCTCGATACGGGCAAGCATTTTCGGGCGACACTTGATTATCGTCATGATCTGGTGGACCGGCTGGGATTGACCGATGTGCAGGATATTCTGCCGCTGGAAGACAGTGTCAGGACGGAAGACCCGTTTGGCGCTTTGTCGATGACCGACAAGGATCGCTGCTGCTTCATCCGCAAGGTCGAGCCGATGGCGCGCGCCGTGGCCCCTTATCGGGCCTGGATGACGGGCCGCAAGCAGTTTCAGGCATCGACGCGCGAAAGCCTGCCGGTGTTTGAATCGGTCGGTTCGCGCATTCGTATCAATCCGCTGGCGCGTTTGCAGGCAGCCGATCTCAAGGCCTATGCCGAAAAACACGACCTGCCGCCGCATCCGCTGATCGCGCAGGGCTATCGTTCCATCGGCTGCATGCCCTGCACACGGCCCGTGAGCGAGGGCGAGGATCAGCGAGCCGGACGCTGGGCCGGATCGGAAAAGACAGAATGCGGCATCCATCTGTCGGGTCTGTCCGATAGTTTGAAGAATTTGGGAGCAGGTGACCGGAAATGAGCGATATCAACGAAACCAAACTCTGGTCTGCCGAGGGCTTTCGCGAGGACGACTATGTCTTTGCCGACGATCTTGAAATGGCGGGCGATGCCCCGGCAATCATCATTCCGCTGGCCGTCTGGCTCGGACTGGATGAGGAGCGCCGCCGCGCCTCCAATCGCCGGATCGGCGTTTCGGTGGCGCCGGGCGAAGCCATTGATCCGCTTCTGGATGATCTGGGCAGTGTGCCGCTGATCGCCTTGCAGTTTCCGGCCTTTAATGACGGGCGTTCCTATTCCAAGGCGGAGATTTTGCGCCGCGAAGGCTTTGCGGGTGAGTTGCGCGCCGTTGGCGACGTGCTGATCGATCAGGCCGCCCTGATGCTGCGGACCGGTTTCGACAGCCTTCAGGTGACCAACAAGGTGGCGCAGGGCCGTCTTGGCGAAAATCGTCTGGTCGATACGCCCGGCTATTATCAGCCAGGACGCGGTTCTGTGCCGGAAGAGGCTGGGTTCGCCTGGCGTCGCGTCAAGGCAAGTTAGGCACATCACTCAAATTTGCCATTTTTCTGCGGGCCTTGATGCGCTAGACACGCCTCACCAACTTCAGGGAGTCGCGGTGTGATCCGGCATATTGTTTTCTTCAGTGTCAAAGAAGGTCAGGATATAGAGACTGTCAAAAAGGGGCTGGAGCAACTCGGCACCATTCCTCATGCTGACCTTTTTGAAGTTCTGCCGAATTCCAGGGTCGATCCGATGTGTGACCGCATTGATCTCGTGGTCTATGCCGAGTTCAAAGATGAGGAAGCGCTTTTCGCTTTTAAGAAACATCCGACCTATGACGCGACGACGCAACTGGTGCGTCCGATGCGCGAATTGCGCTTTTCAGCCGATGTTTTGACAGACAAGCGTTAAAGCATTTCCAGCAAAAGTGCGAAGCGGTTTTGCGTTCGGAAATGCGTAAAAATAACTACCAGTCGGCCTGTGGTCTTTCCTGTAACGGCAGGCCGCCGAAAAGATCAGGCTCGCTGGACGTTCTCGCTCGTTCGATATTGAGGAGCTTGAGTTTTGTTGCCGTTCCGCCTGCTGCGGAAAAGCCGCCGACCTTGCCATTGGCACCGAGCACCCGGTGACAGGGCACAATGATTGGAAACGGGTTTTTGCCCAGTGCATAACCGACAGCCTGCGAGAGACTTACGTCATCGATCCGTCGGGCAATCGCACCATAGGTCGTTGTCTCGCCCGGTTTCAGCTCAAGGATAATTTCATAGACCTGCCGGTTGAGATCGGGCTGGGCATCCAGCGCCAGCGGTGTACCTGAAAAATCGACATCGGTGCCTGCCAGAAGCGCGCGCACACCTTGGATTGCATTGCTGACGAAGGAGGGCTCGTTGATATCTTCGGCACCGGGGAACCGCTCGCCGAGCCGATAGCGGGTTTCCTTCTCGTCAGCATCCCCGATCTCGACGCCCACAATCTTCTGTCCGCGCCATGCAATGCCGCACGGTCCGATCTCTGTTTCGAAAATGGTGACGCCTGACGATTCCATGGAAGTCATATTAACATGGTTTTGAACGGGACAAATGCCGGTTATCGGGCAACGATAGGAACGTTCACGTGAAAAGTCGTAACAATTGCGAAAAATGGCGCAGCGAAATGGTTGAAGAACGACACAAATAATGATTGTGTGATGGCGACCGGCCAATGCCCTTAAATGGCCAAACGGATTGACGAGAGTTTCCGGCACCTGTCACGGCGGGCGCGGAACCAAGGAATTTAAATGGACGATTACGAGCGATATGCCACAGGGTTGATGATCGTTTTTGGCGCGCTGATTATCGGCGGCCTCATGGCGGCCAACCTGTACCACGGCGACAAGCCGGGCTTTTTATTCGCGCTGGGCGCTGCGGTTGTCAGCTGGTTCGCGGCTTTCGCCGTCCTGTTTGACAAGCCACGCGTTTATGGCGTGATGATTGCGGTTGCGATCGGTCTGGTTGCGGCTTCAATCGGTGCTTATGTCACCTGATTTTTGTACCGTATGATTAAGAAAAAAAGCCCCGGTTTTCCGGGGCTTTTTCGTTTTAGAGATATGGCGAATAGCACTGGCGCCGTGGCCCATAGTTGGGCTGGAACGTATTATCGTAGGCTCGGTAGGAACGATAACGGTTGTAGCACCACCGCACATGCGGGTTGCCGCCGCGATAGACCGGTGCCGGACGGTAGCGATAAGCAGGCGGCGGTCCCCAGTAACGGCGATCATAGCGATAGTATGGGCGGTAACGCGGACGATCATGCCGCCAGTGTCGACGATGCTCCCGCCAATAGCGGCGGTCACCACGATAATCGTAATACTGAACGTTCTGAACATTCGGTGCTGGAGCCTGGGCGGACGGTGTCGCCATCAAAGACGGCTGCGCCGCATTCGCAGTTCCGGCAGCAGCGGATAGTCCCATGCCGAGTGACAAACATGCGGCAAACAGAGAATAAGCAAACCTTTTCATCGGTCTCTCCTCACAGCGCATACCGAAAAATGTGAAACGGTTTTCGGATAAGATGCGCGTAAAAATAAACAACACATATCGTCCCTGCCGTTATTTTAGGCCGGACATTGTGGCGGAGCAGTGGCCCTGCGAAGTCACGATTTCTTCGTTGCGGCAACAGATGGGTGATGCTCTGATTTTGGGGTAGGAATTAGTCGCCCCGAATTGACATAAAGATATGTTTATGTCATTAAGCGACTTCCGTGATGTGCGTATAAAGGGCAATTCAGGTTTATGTGTCCGAACAGACCTGCTGCCTGGTAACAGATTGAATATAGGCGGTGTTTTATGGCCTCTTCCCTCGACGGTCTTTTTGGTGCAACGGCTGCGCAGCCGGATGGCTCAGAAGTGCTCGCAGCTCTCACCAAGGCAGCGCGTGAGCGCATCCTGATCCTCGACGGCGCGATGGGAACCCAGATTCAGGGGCTTGGTTTTCATGAAGAGCATTTCCGCGGCGAGCGCTTCGGCGCCTGCGACTGCCAGCTTCAGGGCAATAACGACCTTCTGACGCTGACCCAGCCCAAGGCTATCGAGGAAATCCATTATGCCTACGCCATTGCGGGCGCAGATATTCTCGAAACCAATACGTTTTCGTCCACGACAATTGCCCAGGCCGATTATGGCATGGAAGAGCAGGTCTACGAATTGAACCGCGACGGTGCGCGTCTTGCCCGCCGTGCAGCCTTGCGCGCCGAGCAGAAGGATGGCCGCCGCCGTTTCGTTGCGGGCGCTCTGGGGCCGACAAACCGCACCGCTTCCTTGTCGCCTGACGTCAACAATCCCGGCTACCGCGCTGTTACCTTCGACGATCTGCGCATCGCCTATGCCGAGCAGATCCGGGGGCTGATCGACGGCGGTTCTGATATCATTCTGATTGAAACCATCTTCGATACGCTCAACGCCAAGGCTGCCGTCTTCGCGTCGGAACAAGTGTTCGAGGAAAAGGGCATCTTTCTGCCGGTAATGATTTCCGGCACGATCACCGATCTTTCCGGTCGCACCCTGTCCGGCCAGACGCCAACGGCATTCTGGCATTCGTTGCGTCACGCCAAACCATTTACCATCGGCCTCAATTGCGCGCTCGGCGCCAACGCTATGCGTGCGCATCTCGACGAATTGTCGACCATTGCCGACACCTTCATCTGCGCCTATCCGAATGCCGGTCTGCCGAACGAGTTTGGCCAGTATGACGAAACGCCGGAAGCGATGGCTGCCCAGATCGAAGGCTTTGCCCGTGACGGCATGGTCAATGTGGTCGGCGGCTGCTGCGGATCGACGCCCGAACACATCCGCGCCATTGCCGAGGCTGTTGCGAAACACCCGCCGCGCAAGCCTGCCAAGGTCGCGCCGCTGATGCGCCTTTCGGGCCTTGAGCCCTTCACGCTGACCGAGGATATTCCTTTCGTCAATGTCGGCGAACGCACCAACGTGACCGGCTCGGCACGCTTCCGCAAGCTGATCAAGGCTGGCGATTTTGCTGCTGCGCTCGACGTCGCGCGCGATCAGGTGGTCAACGGCGCCCAGATCATCGATATCAACATGGATGAAGGCCTGATCGATTCCGAAAAGGCCATGGTCGAATTCCTCAATCTGATTGCTGCCGAGCCGGATATCGCTCGCGTGCCGATCATGATTGACAGTTCCAAATGGGAGGTAATCGAGGCTGGCCTGAAATGCGTTCAGGGCAAGGCGGTGGTCAATTCCATCTCGATGAAGGAAGGCGAGGAAGCGTTTATCCATCACGCCAAGCTCGTCCGTGCTTATGGCGCGGCGGTTGTCGTCATGGCTTTCGATGAAACCGGGCAGGCCGATACTGAGGCGCGCAAGATCGAAATTTGTACCCGGGCCTACAAGATCCTGACCGAACAGGTCGGTTTCGCACCGGAAGACATCATCTTCGACCCGAACATCTTTGCAGTGGCGACCGGTATCGAAGAACACAATAATTACGGTGTCGATTTCATCGAAGCGACGCGCAAGATCATGGCGACCTTGCCGCATGTCCATGTCTCGGGTGGCGTGTCGAACCTTTCTTTCTCGTTCCGCGGCAATGAGCCGGTGCGCGAGGCGATGCATGCCGTCTTCCTCTACCACGCCATTCAGGCGGGTATGGATATGGGCATCGTCAATGCCGGTCAGCTGGCGGTTTACGATGCCATCGATCCGGAACTGCGCGAGGCCTGCGAGGATGTGGTGTTGAACCGCCGCTCCGATGCGACCGAACGTTTGCTGGAAATCGCCGAACGTTTCCGCGACTCCGGCTCCAAGGAAGCCAAGGTGCAGGATCTGACCTGGCGCGAATGGCCGGTGGCAAAGCGCCTCGAACATGCGCTGGTCAACGGCATCACCGAATATATCGAAGCCGATACGGAAGAGGCGCGCCAGTCTGCCGAACGTCCGTTGCACGTCATCGAAGGCCCGCTGATGGCTGGCATGAATGTGGTCGGCGATCTGTTCGGTGCCGGCAAGATGTTCCTGCCACAGGTGGTCAAATCGGCCCGCGTGATGAAGCAGGCCGTGGCCGTTCTCCTGCCATATATGGAAGAAGAAAAGCGTCTCAATGCTGAAAAAGGCATTGGCGGCGGTGAACGTCAGAGCGCTGGCAAGGTGCTGATGGCGACCGTGAAGGGCGACGTGCACGATATCGGCAAGAATATCGTCGGCGTCGTGCTGGCCTGCAACAATTACGAGATCATCGATCTTGGCGTGATGGTGCCATCGCAGAAAATTCTGCAGGTAGCGCGTGACGAAAAGGTGGATATCATTGGCCTTTCCGGCCTCATCACGCCTTCGCTGGATGAGATGGCGCATGTGGCAGCAGAAATGGAGCGCGAAGGTTTCGATATTCCGCTTCTGATCGGCGGCGCGACCACGAGCCGTGTCCATACGGCGGTGAAGATTCATCCGCGCTATGAACGCGGACAGGCGGTCTACGTCATCGATGCCAGCCGTGCCGTCGGTGTGGTTTCGAGCCTGCTGTCGCCGGAAGGCAAGCAGGCCTATGTTGACGGTCTGCGCGGGGAATATGCCAAGGTGGCAGCCGCTCATGCGCGCAATGAAGCGGAAAAGCAGCGCCTGCCGATCGCTCGTGCCCGCGCCAATGCGCATAAGGTTGACTGGGATAATTTTGTTCCGGTAAAGCCGACATTCACTGGCACGAAGACCTTCGACGATTACGATCTGGCCGAAATCGCCCGCTATATCGACTGGACGCCGTTCTTCCAGACCTGGGAGTTGAAAGGCCGCTATCCGGCAATTCTTGAAGACGAGAAGCAGGGCGAGGCAGCCCGGCAACTCTGGGACGACGCTCAGGCGATGCTGAAAAAGATCATCGACGAAAAGTGGTTCACGCCGAAAGCTGTCGTCGGTTTCTGGCCCGCCAATGCGGTCGGCGACGATATTCGTCTTTTCACCGATGAAAGCCGGAACGAGGAACTTGCCACTTTCTTCACGCTGCGCCAGCAATTGAGCAAGCGCGATGGTCGTCCGAATGTGGCGATGTCCGACTTCGTCGCACCCGCCGAGAGCGGAAAGCAGGATTATGTCGGCGGCTTCGTCGTCACGGCAGGCATTGGCGAAGTGGCGATTGCCGAGCGTTTCGAGCGCGCCAATGACGACTATTCCGCTATTCTTGTGAAGGCGCTGGCTGACCGTTTTGCCGAAGCCTTTGCAGAACTGATGCATGAGCGCGTGCGCAAGGAGTTCTGGGCTTATGCATCTGACGAGACTTACACGCCTGAAGAACTGATCGGTGAACCCTATCAGGGTATTCGTCCTGCGCCGGGCTATCCGGCCCAGCCCGATCACACTGAAAAGACGACGCTTTTCCGCCTTCTGGACGCGACCGCGAATACGGGCGTGGAACTGACCGAAAGCTACGCCATGTGGCCCGGCTCTTCCGTATCGGGTCTCTATATCGGCCATCCGGAAAGCTATTATTTCGGCGTGGCCAAAGTCGAACGGGATCAGGTCGAGGATTACGCGAGCCGCAAGGGAATGACGATAGAGGAAGTCGAGCGCTGGCTCGCACCGATCCTTAATTATACCCCAGGTGCAGCTCCCGAAGAGGCTGCGGCGTGACAAATGCCGCAACTTGTTTAGCTTAATCTCATATACTCGTATTTCTGACAGATGTATTGGGTGCGTTTGACTGGTTTGTAGTTGCTTGTTGACTACAAACTAGCAGACGTAACTGCATCGGCTCGGCATTCCATGTTCCAGAACCGTTGATTTATTTGGCGTTTTAGAGCTGGCCTTGCTTCATGTAATAATTAAGTATTTATTAAAGTAATTTATAATTTAGATTACTGTAATATTTAACCGGTGGAGATGTATGCATTTCTGATTAGTATATAGAGAAAAATACAGAGATGTGTTACTGATTTGTTGGCGTTTTATTTAAATGCTTCGAATTTCAATAATCATCAATAGTTATATTTTTCGTTGGGAAGTCTGCAATGAAATGGGAACAAATTTATGAATCCATGCAATCTGCTGACGATGCCGGACAGCTCCTTGAATATATAGGCACCTATGCCAGGCAGTGCGGATTTGCACATACGGCGTATGTCATGCGCGTTCCCTTGTTGAACGGCGTGGTCAAATGGCTCAGCTTTGGGTCGTTGCCGCAGGAATGGACCGATCACTATACAGCCCGAAAATATGCGGATGTTGACCCATTGGTTCGCAAGGCACTGAACAGCATAGAGCCATTGGTCTGGTCGTCGAAGCTCTTTGCGGAAGCACCACAGATATGGGCCGATGCACAGCGCTTCGGCCTCAAGGTTGGGATTTCCCAGCCGTGTTGGGCTGCTCAAGGCGTGTTCGGAATGCTGTCTTTCCTGAGAACTGGCCCGGCATTATCTTCCGGCGAGATTTCAATGTTGCGGCGCCAGATGCAGATCGCAGCCAATCTGCTGCATTTGTCCATGTACGAACATCTTGATGTTCCGACGATGAACTGCGTTTCTGAAGTGAACCTGACGATGCGCGAGCGGGAAATCCTGCGCTGGACGAGTGAGGGAAAGACTGCCGAGATCATCGGCACGATCCTCAATATTTCGACGCGCACGGTGAATTTCCATATCAGCAACGTGCTCACAAAGCTTGTTGCGGTGAATAAGGTTCAGGCCGTCGCCAAGGCCCGCACTTTCGGTCTTCTGTAAATATCTTCCAAGTCCCTCGGCGGTTTGATCCGAAGGGCATTTTTCAGCGGCTTTCCGGTTTGCGCTTTTTCTGAAACGGGCTACAAATTCATTATCTTTCCCGGAGGATCAATGAATGACTGCTCAGCCAAACTCTCTTGAAGCTCGCGATATCCGTTATCATCTCCATTCTTATACCGATGCTGTCCGCCTCGAAGCGGAAGGTCCGCTCGTCATCGAGCGTGGCGATGGCATTTACGTCGAAGATGTATCGGGCAAGCGCTATATCGAAGCGATGTCAGGACTGTGGAGTGTTGGCGTGGGCTTTTCCGAACCGCGTCTGGCCGAAGCAGCTGCACGACAGATGAAGAAGCTGCCTTTCTACCATACATTCTCCTACCGTTCGCATGGTCCTGTCATTGATCTGGCTGAAAAGCTTGTCTCAATGGCTCCTGTTCCGATGAGCAAGGCCTACTTCACCAATTCAGGTTCCGAAGCCAACGATACGGTCGTGAAGCTGATCTGGTATCGCTCCAATGCGCTGGGTGAACCGGAGCGCAAGAAAATCATCTCACGCAAGCGCGGCTATCACGGTGTGACGATTGCCTCTGCCAGCCTGACCGGCTTGCCCAACAATCACCGTTCTTTCGATCTGCCGATCGATCGTATCCTGCATACGGGCTGCCCGCATTATTATCGCGAAGGACAGGCTGGCGAGAGTGAGGAACAATTCGCAACGCGGCTGGCGGATGAGCTGGAACAGTTGATCATCGCTGAAGGGCCACACACGATCGCCGCTTTTATCGGAGAGCCGGTCATGGGTGCCGGTGGCGTGGTGGTGCCGCCCAAAACCTATTGGGAAAAAGTGCAGGCTGTTCTCAAGCGCTACGATATTCTGCTGATCGCTGACGAGGTTATTTGCGGCTTCGGACGGACAGGCAATCTGTTCGGCAGCCAGACTTTCGATATGAAACCGGACATTCTGGTGATGTCGAAGCAGCTTTCGTCATCCTATCTGCCGATTTCGGCCTTCCTCATCAACGAGCGTGTGTACGCGCCAATTGCCGAAGAAAGCCACAAGATCGGCACGCTTGGCACGGGCTTCACGGCATCCGGTCATCCGGTGGCGGCAGCGGTAGCGCTGGAAAACCTCGCCATTATTGAAGAGCGTGATCTGGTCGCCAATGCGCGCGACCGCGGCACCTATATGCAGAAGCGCCTGCGTGAGTTGCAGGATCATCCTCTGGTCGGCGAAGTGCGTGGCGTTGGTCTCATAGCCGGTGTCGAGCTTGTCACCGACAAGCAGGCCAAGACGGGCCTTGAACCAACCGGCGCTCTGGGCGCAAAGGCAAACGCCGTTCTTCAGGAGCGCGGCGTCATTTCCCGCGCAATGGGCGATACGCTTGCCTTCTGCCCGCCGCTCATCATCAACGATCAGCAGATTGATACGATGGTGTCCGCGCTCGAGGCGACGCTGAACGATGTTCAGGCAAGCCTCACCAGGTAATAATTTGCTCTGGAGCTGTCCGAATAACGGGCAGCTCCAGAGCAAAATCCCGTTAAATATCACAAAAATTGTATGATTTTCCGTGACTTGGCCAAAAAGCGGCTTTTCCCGGCGCGCGCAAGTTTGTTCCGGCCCCGCGTGCAAATACGGTAAGTTTTTCGCGCAAGCGAGTTGCAATACGCGATAGGTTTCTTTCACTTTTCCGCATCATTTCACGACAATGCGCGCACCGTGGCTTTTGCCACACCTGCGCCGGATGAAGGCATTCGCCATCCCTCCCGCCAGTATCGAGTCCCCATCCGGTTGCCGGGAGTAAGTAGTCGTGCATCATGCATCCCTGACCAAGAACCTGACGCATCTTCAGCGCCTTGAGGCGGAAGCTATCCATATTTTTCGCGAGGTTGCGGCAAGTTTTTCCAACCCGGTAATGCTTTATTCGGTCGGTAAGGATTCGTCGGTGATGCTGCATCTGGCGATGAAGGCATTCTATCCCGCTCCGCCGCCTTTTCCCTTTCTGCATGTTGATACGACATGGAAGTTTCGGGAGATGATTGAGTTTCGCGATGCGCAGGCGCGTGAAAAGGGTTTTGAGCTGCTCGTGCATATCAATGAGGATGGCGTGCGCGAGGGGGTTGGCCCCTTTAGCCATGGATCGAATGTCCACACTCATGTGATGAAGACGGTCGCTTTGCGGCAAGCGCTCGACAAGTACAAGTTCGATGCTGCTTTTGGTGGCGCCCGTCGCGACGAGGAGAAATCGCGCGCCAAGGAGCGCATCTTTTCCTTCCGTAACGCGCAGCATGGTTGGGACCCCAAGAACCAGCGTCCGGAAATGTGGAAGATCTACAATACGCGGGTTTCCGCAGGGGAATCGATCCGCGTCTTTCCGCTGTCGAACTGGACTGAACTCGATATCTGGCAATATATCCTGCAAGAGAATATCCCCATCGTCCCGCTTTATTTTGCAGCGCATCGTCCGGTGGTCGAACGCGACGACATGCTGATCATGCTCGACGACGACCGCATGAAGTTGCGTCCGGGCGAAACGGTGGAAAACCGGCTGGTGCGGTTCCGCACGCTTGGCTGCTATCCGCTGACCGGCGCTATTGAATCCAGTGCGGCTGACCTCTCCGATATTGTCGAAGAAATGCTGATTGCCCGTACATCCGAGCGGCAGGGCCGCGCCATTGACCGTGACGAAGCCGGATCGATGGAAAAAAAGAAGCGCGAGGGCTATTTCTGATGAATGCGATAATCAAGCCTGTTGCGACCAATGCCGCAGTCAGCGACTTCCTGGCCGATCAGGAGCGCAAGACACTCTTGCGCTTCCTTACTTGCGGATCGGTGGATGACGGCAAGTCAACGCTCATCGGACGCCTGCTCTATGACACGAAACTGATCTTCGAAGACCAGCTCGCATCGTTGAAGAACGATAGCCGCAAGTTCGGTACCACGGATGATGATTTCGATTTTGCGTTGCTGGTTGACGGTCTGGAGGCCGAGAGGGAGCAGGGCATCACCATCGATGTCGCCTATCGGTTCTTTTCGACGCCACGTCGTAAATTCATTGTCGCTGATACACCCGGTCATGCGCAATATACGCGCAACATGGCGACTGGTGCCTCGACAGCCGATCTTGCTATCGTGCTCATCGATGCCCGTCAGGGTGTACTGACCCAGACACGACGCCATTCCTTCATTGCCGCTGCACTTGGTATTCGTCACATCGTTCTGGCCGTGAACAAGATCGATCTGGTCGATTTTTCGCAAGAGGCTTTCGAGCGCATCGTTGCCGATTATATGAGTTTCGCCAATGAATTAGGCTTTGTCAGCATCCAGCCGATCCCGCTTTCGGCGCGTTTCGGCGACAATGTCACCCTGCCGTCGCCACGCATGGACTGGTATGAAGGGCCGCATCTGCTCGAACATCTGGAGACCGTGCGCATCGACACGGAGGCAGCGGCCAAGCCGTTTCGTTTTCCGGTGCAATATGTGAACCGGCCGAATCTCGATTTTCGCGGCTTCTCCGGCACTGTGGCATCCGGTTCGATCAGTGCCGGTGATGCCGTGGTGGTTGCCAAATCAGGAAAAACCTCCCGCGTAAAACGCATCGCCACCTATGACGGTGATCTGCCACGTGCTTCCGAAGGACAGGCTGTCACACTGGTGCTTGAGGACGAGATCGAGGTTTCACGCGGCAATATGCTGGTCGGGACGGAGGCCCGGCCCGAAGTTGCTGATCGGTTTTCAGCCAATATAGTCTGGTTCGGCGAGGAGGCGTTGCATCCCGGCCGTTCCTATATCCTGCGTACCGAGACTGATCAGACACCGGTAACGATCAACGAGATCGTATACAGAACCGATGTCGATAGCTTCACCCGTCAGGAAGCACCCCGCCTTGACCTCAACGAAATCGGACTTTGCCATCTCCAGACGGTGGATCAGATTGCGTTCGATCCTTACGCGGATAATCGCGTAACCGGCGCCTTCGTCTTGATCGACCGGCTTACCAACGCGACTGTGGGCGCTGGGATGATCGATAGTGCTCTTCGTCAGGCGACGAATGTGCATCTGCAGTCCTTCGACCTCGACAAGCAGACACGCGCAGCGCAGAAATTCCAGAAACCGGCTGTGCTCTGGTTTACGGGGCTGTCAGGCTCCGGCAAATCCACCATCGCGAACCGGCTGGAACAGCGGCTCCACGCGCTTGGCAAGCACACCTACCTGCTGGACGGTGATAATGTCCGTCATGGCCTCAACAGCGATCTGGGCTTCTCCGATGAGGATAGGGCGGAGAACATCCGCCGTGTCGGCGAAGTCGCCCGGTTGATGACCGATGCGGGGCTGGTTGTGCTGGTTTCCTTCATCTCGCCATTTCAAGCTGAGCGTGATCGGATTCGCGCTCGCCTGCCTGAAGGCGAGTTTGTCGAGATTTTCGTGGATACACCGATAGAGGAATGCATCGCGCGTGACCCGAAGGGGCTCTATGCGCAGGCTTTGCGTGGCGAGATCAAGGCTTTCACCGGGATCGATTCTCCCTATGAGGCGCCAGTTTCACCGGAATTACGCCTTAGCACGACAGGTCGTGACGTTGACGAACTCGTCGCAGAAGTAGAAAAGTATCTTGCCGAACGTGGTATCATCGGCAGTTATGGCAGCGATTCCTGGTCAATCTGAGCAATGAAGATTTCAGCCTCCCCGAAAGCCGATCCGAACGACGAAGCAATGCTGGCCGTCCTGCAGGAAGCTGCACTCGAGGCGGGGCGCGTTATCATGAAGCACTATGCCAATGGTTGCGCGGTTCAGAGTAAGAAAGATTCTTCCCCGGTCACGGAAGCAGATCGTGACGCGGAAGCCATCATTCTTGCTGCACTCGCTTCCGTTGTTCCGGATATTCCGGTTGTGGCTGAAGAAGAAGTGGCAGCGGGACGTTTGCCTTCACATTTGGGGCGGCGATTTTTATTGGTCGACCCTCTCGACGGCACCCGTGAGTTTCTGTTGCGAAACGGCGATTTCACGGTGAATATCGGCCTGATCGAGGACGGCGCTCCGGTTCTCGGCATCGTTTATGCACCAGTTCGCAATCGCTTGTTTATTGGAAACAGCAATGGTGCTGAAGAAATAACGACGACCAAAGATCATGCAATCGGAACAAGGCGTGGGATAGCGGTGCGCGTCCATGGGCCAGAGCGGGTGGCCGTCTGCAGCCGGTCACACAAGAACCCGGAAACGGAAAAGTTCCTGAACGACAACAGGATCAACAGCTGTGTTTCCATCGGTTCGTCGCTGAAATTCTGCCTGATTGCCAGTGGAGAGGCCGATATTTATCCACGTTTCGGCCCGACGATGGAATGGGATACGGCGGCGGGCGATGCCGTGTTACGCGCCGCTGGTGGCCTCACCACGACTTTCGAGGGAACGCCGCTCTCTTATGGTCAACGCGCCAATGAAGGTGTTGCGGGTTTTGCAAACCCCAATTTCGTGGCTTTTGGCGGTGGTACGAAGCCTGTTTTTGCTATGCTTTAATAGATTTTGGAAGCAAACGGATAGCGCCGTCCTGCTCTCATATGCAACTCGTCTGAAGCCATTTCCAACTTTTGGGGTTAGGCATTAAAAAAACGACAGGATGCTCTTGCAGCTTGAAATTGGGGGCGTTATAAGCCGCCTCAATGGTCAAGACCACGTGGTCACGGAGTGTAGCGCAGCCTGGTAGCGCACCTCGTTCGGGACGAGGGGGTCGGAGGTTCGAATCCTCTCACTCCGACCATTTTCCTGAGAGTGAAGGCTGCTCTTTCATCCGATTTTTAGTATCAGACAGAGTATATCATCGCCGATGATGGGCAATTGCTTGTGTGTCAGGCGATGCTTTTTTCCTTCAGAACATCAGTATTGGCTACCTCCTAAACGGATACTGTGGTAAGTGCCTTTTCGAAGAGCATTGGCGCATTGAGGTAGACTTTGCCTAACTAATACCGGTCTCAACCCAGTTTCACCTACGCGACCTGACAGCAGAGAGCTGTCGGGCGTGTGAACTTGTTCATTGGGTGGTGGCTAGAGACCGGTTTGGCATTGTCAAATGTGCCGGAACAGCTTGCGCTGTCTCTGCTCTTCAGCCACTTGAAATATCGCCATGCCGCGCCCGGATTGGGCACCTCATTCGCCATCTTGGTGAACTTCCAAAATGGAAGACCGAGATATTATGAGCGATACTCTTCGGGTGCGGTGGATGATCACACCGAATATTGCCCCCCAGCCTTGGATTGCGTGCAGCGGATGCGGCAAGCTGAAGCCTTTTCAATCAAGTGGAAAGGTTCGGTTGAATGCCAACGGTCGCAAGCTTGATGCGTGGCTGATCTATAAATGCCTGACATGCGACAAGACATGGAACCGGACGATCTTCGAACGACAGAATATCCGCGAGATCAATCCCAGGATACTGGAGGCACTTCATTCCAACGATCCGCAATGGATTTGGGTCGAGGCGTTTAATATGCAGGCACTGAAACGGAAATCGCAGCGCGTCGATGAGTTCCCGGAGTACGATGTTGCTAAACGTATCGTGTGTGGGGCTGCCAGCTGCAAGGCAATCGAGATCGAATTGCAAATTGCCCTGCCGGTCAGCATTCGCCTTGATCGTCTGCTTGCAGCTGAGCTTAAATTATCTCGTGCTCGCCTTCAGGCACTTAGCGATGGAGGTGTAATTCGGATTGTACCGGATGAAAACGGCATGCTGCGACGACGCCTCAAAACCGGTGTCATGATCTCGATAAAACCGGGAGAACCGGGTCAAGAGACTGGTTGGCAGTCGCTGCTTACGGCAGTCACGTCCTGACATAAAAGGAGGCCCGTTTCGGGCCTTCTATCATCCTCAATGGGTGATGTTTGAATGCTGTTGCGCTCACTTAGTCCGTTTTCCCGAAAACCGACATGCGCATGAACTCCCCATCATATTGGGCGAGGGCGACCACGCGTTTGCGATCCAGTATCTCCACTCTGTTTGAGCGAAACAGGATCAGCCCTTCCTCGCGCAGGTCACGCAGCATCCGATTGAGATGTATCGGTGTCAGCCCAAGAGCGTCGGCAAGCTGATATTGCGTCAGCGGGCAGTAGAACGAATTCGGATCACCCATTCCGCACGATTTCACGCGGTCGGAAAGCTCCAGAAACAGATGCGCAGTTCGGACGAACGCCGCGCGGCATCCGATATTGGTGAGATGTTCGATCAACATCGACCGCTGCCGCGCCAGAAGTTCGATAAGGATCAGACTGAGACGTGGCGCGCGTTCGATAGAAGCTTCAAGTGAGGCAAGCGGAATCTCGAAAGCCGACATAGGCGTAATTGCCGCGATTGTGTTGTAGCTGTAGCCATCGGCGGTTCGGAGTCCGAGAAAATCGCTTCGCATGGGAAAGTCGATGATCTGCCGCTCGCCGCTTGAAAGATCGCGATATACGCACCCCCAACCGGATCGCACGAGATGGATGCTTCTGACACGTGCCCCCTGTTCAATGAGGGTGGCATCGGCCGCATAATCGTTTTCGATAACAGTGAGAGAAGAAAGCGCATCTGTTTCCCGCGCTTCCAGCTTGGCAAGAATTGGAGGTGCCTCCAATAAACCAATAAGCGCTTCAATCGATGGGTCTGTGATCTGCTTGCCACTATGCATTTCTAACCCACTAGAGCGTATCCCGAAATTTGTGAAACAGCCTTTCGGAAAAGATGCGCGTCAACATGAACAGTTAGGGCGCTCGTTCGATTCAATCAAATCGATATGCAATTTAAAGCACTTCCACCATACCGCATGGCGGTTTTGCGCGGAAATCGAATAAACAACCAGTTGAACATTTCAGTTGGAAGTCTGAGTTGCCCCTGAGCTTTGAAACGCGCAATTGCCCCCCTTTGCGCTGACGAATTCAGTAAAATCGAAAACCAACTAAACGAAAGATATAGAGGCTATATCCTACCTCTCTCCAAGTCGTTCTTATGGACGGTCATAAATTTTCTGCATTGCTAACATAAGTTAATGACACGATTATTTCCCGATAGCAATATTTACCCCAGTCAAGGCTACAGGTCTATCCAGACAAGCACCGGAAATCACTCGTCTCTGACGAAAGTAATAGTTGGATGCATAAACATAGAGCAACTTGAGTAGCGCCGGGAGTATCACATGTTGGAAACAAGAGGGGATAGCCTTTGGGCTGCTTCGGAAAGCATGGGCGACAGGGGAAACGCCGCAAGCATTGAGGCAGCACGTGGTCGGCGTTTGTTGCTCGTATGCAAGAGCAATCTTGAGCGGCAGTGCCTTTATAACGGGCTTGTGCTGAACGGACTCAAGCTTCCCGTGGAAACACAAGCGGCGGTTGAACTCGCAGATCCAACGGACGATATTGCTGTTGTTCTGATCAATATCGGCTCAAAGCGTTTGGCCGATCCGTTTTTTTCGGAGAAGTTGCAGGCTGTGATCGAACTCTGGCGTCCGGTTCCGGTCGTTTTTCTCGCCGAACGCGAGGAGTGGTCCCAGGTTGTGCGCGCCATGGAAATCGGTGCTCGTGGCTACATTCCCACTTCAGTCGATATCAAAGTCTGTGTTGAAGCCATCCATCTTGCCACCGCTGGCGGTATGTATGTTCCGGCCTCCATGGTTTTCCAAACCGCGCCGACCGATATCGACGACGATGTTTTGGGTGAACTGCTCACGGCACGAGAGATCGAGGTCGTCCATGCCATCCGAATTGGCAAATCGAACAAGATCATCGCGTTCGAACTCGGTATGAGCGAAGGCACGGTAAAGGCACACGTGCATAATATCATGAAGAAGATCGGTGCCGCGAACCGCACGGAAGTAGCGTGCAAGCTGCACAGAATGTACGGCGAGAAGTTCGATTTCGACTGACTATTTCGATTTTCGTTGGACTGGCTCAGCGCCTGTTGCCCACAAAATATGGAGGGGCGAACTGGTGATCCGCTCCTCCATAATAAGGATGGATGTTCTTTTGTTGGGCTCTCAGTCCAGTCTCCCCTGAAATACCAGCCTTCCAGAGCCCGATTACATACTCGATCTGCTACGCTATAACGCTACTCATTCCCCACATTCTTCGACCAAAGCTAAACAACATCATTAAACGGCTCGATGGTTTTGTTTTTTAGTTACATCGAACCGGGATAAATGCGCTATGCGAAGTTTTTACCATACCAGTAACTCTTGCTTTGCTTCAGTCTTTCGTGTGCAAGAGATAACTGAAAGAATACAACTGTTCGATTTTCAGTGAATATAGATATTGGATTCTCTATTAACGATTAGGTTTATGAGAGTTGCGTCGGGCCGTTCGAAGGGGCGGTCGAGCTTTAGACATTGATCGGTGAAATATGCGTTTCGTTTGAAATGTAAACGAATGTTTATACTTGAATTTATGCTGTTTTTGTTGGCCATTGGGCGAAAGCGACAAATATCGAAAATTGCTGAAAAGCGAATGCTATTCGAAGCCATTCGAACTGAAATGGTTGCTTTCTATTGAAAAAACGCGAAATTACCCGAACGTAATCAGAATAATGCCAGATCCGGGATAAAAATGCAGCTCACTCCCCGTCACAACGCAATTCTTGAGCTCGCTCGCAAGCAAGGGCAGGTTCTGGTGGATGATCTGGCTGCGGCTTTCGAGGTGACGCCGCAGACGGTCCGCAAGGATTTGAATGATCTTTGCCGCGCCCGGATGTTGCGCCGCATCCATGGGGGTGCACTCTATCCATCCGGCGTCGAGAACATGGAGTATGAAGCACGACGCCGCATCGCCGCGCATGAAAAGGAATCGATCGGGCGCGCTGCCGCAGAAATCATTCCGGACGGTGCTTCCTTGTTCATCAATATCGGCACCACAACCGAAGCCGTCAGTCAAGCGCTGGTCGACCACAACAATCTGATGGTCATCACCAATAATATCAATGTTGCCAATACGTTGCGTGTTCACCCCTCTATAGAGGTGGTGGTGGCAGGCGGCGTCGTGCGCCCGTCTGATGGAGGGATTGTTGGCGAGGCCGCCGTTGATTTCATCCGCCAGTTCAAGGTCGATTACGCAATCATCGGCGCTTCGGCTATGGACGAAGACGGTGCTTTGCTCGATTTCGATTTCCGCGAAGTGAAGGTGGCGCAGGCCATTATCGCCAATGCCCGGCACGTAATCCTTGTGACTGACGCCACAAAGCTGGAGCGGACAGCTCCGGTGCGTATCGGCCACATATCGCAGATCAATACCTTCATTACCGACCATTGTCCGTCGAACCAGTTGCGGGAGCTGTGCCACGAAAGTGAGGTAGAGCTGATTGAAACCCTTGGAGAAAGCCGGGCGGCAGAAAAACAAGCATAGTTTCGTTTATTTTCGATTTGCTTTCGTATGAAATGATTTATATTCGCTTTGGTTTTCGGAGAGTGGTCTTCGGGGTTCGCCATGGCGCAAGAGAAACTATTTGATATTTTTGTAATCGGCGGTGGCATCAACGGCTGCGGTATCGCACGTGATGCGGTTGGTCGGGGATTTTCAGTTGGCCTTGCCGAGATGAACGATCTGGCAAGTGGCACCTCATCGCGGGCAACCAAACTCATTCATGGTGGTTTGCGCTATCTGGAGCACTATGAATTTCGTCTGGTGCGCGAGGCGCTGATGGAGCGCGAGGTGTTGTGGGCCAACGCACCCCACATCATTCATCCGATGCGCTTTGTGCTGCCTTATCATAAGGGCGGAATGCGCCCTGCATGGCTGTTGAGGCTCGGGCTGTTTCTCTACGACCATCTGGGCGGGCGTAAAAAGCTCCCCGCCACGCGTACGCTTGATATGCGCTCCGACCCGGCTGCGCAGCCCTTGAAACCGCTTTTTACCAAGGCATTCGAATATTCGGACTGTTGGGTGGATGACGCGCGTTTCGTTGCCTTAACTGCCCGTGATGCAGCGGATCGCGGAGCGATAATCCAAACCCGAACCAAGGTCGTGGCGGCGCGCCGGGACAGGGAATACTGGACCATTACGCTCGAAGATACCGGCACACGTGAGCGCGAGGAAGTTCGGGCTCGTCTGCTGGTCAATGCTGCTGGTCCCTGGGCCGACAAGGTTCTGCAGGGTGTCGAAGGAGATCGACAGCTTCACAATGTCCGGCTTGTTCAGGGCAGCCATATTGTGGTGCGCAAGAAGTTCTCCGATCCCCGTTCCTATTTCTTCCAGAACAATGACGGGCGTATCATATTCGCCATCCCCTACGAGGATGAGTTCACCCTGATTGGCACAACCGATCAGGACTATCAGGGTGACCCGGCCAAGGTTGCGATCACCGACGGCGAGACCGACTATCTCTGCGCGGCAGCCAGTGAATATTTCAAGGAGCCGGTCAGACGCGCGGATATCGTCTGGACCTATTCCGGTGTGCGCCCGCTTTATGATGACGGTGCAAGCAAGGCACAGGAAGCAACGCGCGATTATGTCCTGAAAGAAGACGCACCCGATGGGCTTGCACCTCTGATCAACGTTTTTGGCGGTAAGCTGACCACTGCGCGGCGACTTGCCGAACATATGCTGGAGAAGATCGAGCATAGGCTGGGACAAAAAGGTGCGCCGTGGACCCATGCTGCTCCGTTACCCGGTGGTGATTTCGTGGATGTCGAGTTCGAGCGTGAGCTGCAGAAGGTGAAAGTTGCATATCCTTTCCTGACGCCTGCTCATGCGCGGCGCCTGTTCCGGCAATATGGGACGCGTATTCGTGTTCTGCTTGGGGAAGCCGCTTCACTTGCCGACCTTGGACAGCATTTCGGTGCCGATCTTTATGAAGCCGAAGTGCGGTATCTGCTTGAGAATGAATGGGCGGTGAGCGCCGAGGATATTTTGTGGCGGCGTACGAAACTTGGTCTTCGCCTGAATGCGGCGGATGTTTCCTCGCTTGAGGAATATCTGAAGCCTGCACGCGTCGCCTAAGCCCTCTCAATCTGTAGCCGCACTTGCCAGTTGTGTTTTGAGCGGTCATTATCCTCCCAGACAGCGGGTTCCAGCCTTCCTGGGAGGAAAAGATGGGCACACCGCAAGACCGAACACATGCCGATCTGATTCAATCCGCGATCATGACAGCGGGAGGGGCAGCGCGATCTGCTCTGGTCGCCTCGTGGCGACGCTCGTCGGAACTGCACGGGCTTGATCCTGCCGAACTGGGGTCTGTGCGCACCCTTTCCGATGGTGAATTCAGAACTGCTCATCAACGTATCGAACGTCTTGTCAGCATAGCGCAAGCCAGTATGGATCGCCTTTATCTGGCCGTCGGTGGTGTGGGTTGTTGCGTGCTTCTGGCTGACAGCGAGGGCGTTCCCGTTGAACGTCGTGGTGCGCCGGGCGATGATGATACATTCTATCGCTGGGGGCTTTGGACCGGTGCTGTCTGGAGCGAACAGAGCGAAGGTACCAACGGGATCGGCACCTGCATTGTTGAACAGCGCCCGCTGACAATTCATCGCGACCAGCATTTTCATACCCGTAATATCGGGCTTTCCTGTACGGTCGCCCCGATCCATGATCATCAAGGGCGTTTGATGGCAGCGCTTGATGTTTCCTCGTGCCGCGCCGATCTGACGGAGGCTTTTGCGCAGCTTATATCTGTCGCAGTGATCGATGCTGCACGGCGCATCGAGGCTGAAAATTTCCGTCAGGCTTTTCCCGAGGCTCGTATCATGCTGGCGCCAAGCCCCGACAGAACCGGCGGAGCACTGATCGCGGTCGACAAGGATGATCTGGTCATCGGCGCCACACGTGCGGCGCGTCTGGCAATGGGCCTTGACGATGCCGCTATTGCAGTTCCGTTGCCTGCAGCCGATCTTCTCGGCTGGCATGCTGACCCTCGTGAGGATATGGCCGAGTCAGAGCGCAGCGTTATTCTGCGCGCTCTTGCGCGCGCGGAAGGGAATATTTCGGCCGCAGCCGGCCTTTTGGGCATCAGTCGCGCCACGCTTCATCGCAAGCTCAACCGCCTGAAGATCATTCGTCCGCACTAATCAGCAATAAGCGGGCGCAACTGTCTCAATATTGCGACACATAACCTTGCGAGCTTGAATGCGCGGGATGACTCTTTCGTGCTGCCGCGCGATCCTCACTCATGAAACGCTGTAGGAGCAGCGTGGTTTTGGGAGGAATGTCATGAACAAGGTTGAATTCAGCCGGACCGTGAAGCCGGCTTTCGCAAAACGCTACGGAAACTTCATCGGGGGCAGATGGGTCGAGCCCAAGTCGGGCCGCTATTTCGAGAACACTTCACCGGTCAATGGTCAGGTGCTTTGCGAAGTAGCCCGCTCGGATGCCGCCGATGTTGAAGCGGCTCTTGATGCAGCGCATGCCGCCAAGGATGCCTGGGGCAAGACGAGCGCGGCGGAACGCGCGCTCATCCTCAATCGCATTGCTGACCGGATTGAGGAAAATCTGCCTGCGCTCGCTGCCGCCGAAACCTGGGACAACGGCAAGCCAATCCGCGAAACCACCGCTGCCGATCTTCCTCTGGCCATCGACCATTTCCGCTATTTCGCCGGTGTGATCCGCGCCCAGGAAGGCAGCATTTCCGAAATCGACCACGACACGGTCGCTTATCATTTCCATGAACCACTCGGCGTTGTCGGTCAGATCATTCCGTGGAATTTCCCGCTTCTCATGGCGACGTGGAAGCTCGCTCCGGCCCTTGCGGCGGGCAACTGCGTCGTACTGAAACCGGCTGAACAGACACCGGCATCGATCCTGGTGCTCATGGATCTGATCGGCGATCTTTTGCCCCCCGGTGTGATCAATGTCGTCAATGGTTTTGGTCTTGAGGCAGGCAAACCGCTCGCGTCGAGCCCGCGCATCGCCAAGATCGCCTTCACCGGCGAAACGACGACGGGTCGATTGATCATGCAATATGCCAGCCAGAACCTCATCCCGGTTACGCTGGAACTCGGCGGCAAGTCGCCGAACATCTTCTTCAAGGATGTCGCAGCGGAAGACGACGATTTCCTCGACAAGGCCATCGAAGGCTTTGTGATGTTCGCACTCAATCAGGGCGAGGTCTGCACGTGCCCAAGTCGCGCGCTCATCCATGAATCGATTTACGACAAGTTCATGGAAAAGGCGCTCAAGCGCGTGAATGCAATCGTGCAGGGCGATCCCCTCGATCCTGCCACGATGATCGGTGCACAGGCTTCCAGTGAGCAGCTGGAAAAAATCCTGAGCTATCTCGATATTGGCCGCCAAGAAGGTGCTGAAGTGCTGGCAGGTGGCGAGCGCAATATTCTGCCGGGCGATCTGGCTGGCGGTTATTACGTCAAGCCAACCGTATTCAAGGGCACTAACAAGATGCGCATTTTCCAGGAGGAAATCTTCGGACCGGTTGTGTCAGTTGCTACCTTCAAGGACGATGCGGAGGCGCTATCGATTGCCAACGATACGCTTTACGGTCTGGGCGCCGGTATATGGACGCGTGATGGCACGCGTGCATATCGCTTCGGGCGTGCCATTCAGGCCGGTCGTGTGTGGACCAATTGCTACCATGCCTATCCGGCGCATGCAGCATTCGGCGGTTACAAGCAATCGGGTATCGGTCGCGAAAACCACCTCAAGATGCTGGATCATTATCAGAACACCAAGAACATGCTGGTGAGCTACAGCCCGAAGAAACTGGGTTTCTTCTAGCCGAAGCTGACCCCGGAACTGCAATACGGAGAAAACATCTTCGTATTGCGCTCAATCAAGGGATGGAACCGTTCCTCATGCCAGTATTGCGTCGAGCATAACGGTTTCCAATACCCCTCCCAAGGGGGCCTGGGCGGAAACGCCCGGGCGACCTTCTTCTAGTGCCTCCGGAAAGCATTCAGTTTTCGACATTCATTTCTTCCCTCCCCCAGGAAGCCAGCTCAGTTCGACAACGAAGGAGAAACTTCATGGCAAAGACAATGAAAGCCGCTGTGGTGCGCGCATTCGGAAAGCCACTGACAATCGACGAAGTGCCGATACCCGAGCCCGGACCGGGACAGATACAGGTTGCCATCCATGCGTCCGGCGTTTGCCATACCGATCTGCATGCAGCCGAAGGCGACTGGCCGGTAAAGCCCAACCCGCCATTCATTCCGGGGCATGAAGGCGTCGGTTATGTTTCGGCTGTCGGTAGCGGTGTCAAACACGTTAAGGAAGGCGACCGCGTCGGCGTTCCATGGCTTTATACCGCATGTGGCCACTGTCGTCATTGCCTGGGCGGCTGGGAAACACTCTGCGAAGAGCAACTTAATACAGGCTATTCGGTCAATGGTGGCTTTGCCGAATATGTCGTTGCCGATCCGAATTTTGTTGGTCACTTGCCGAAGAACATTGATTTCAACGAAATCGCGCCGGTTCTCTGTGCTGGCGTGACGGTCTACAAGGGTCTGAAGGTAACGGATACCAAACCCGGTGACTGGGTTGTGATCTCCGGTGTCGGTGGTCTCGGCCATATGGCGGTGCAATATGCCAAGGCAATGGGGCTTAACGTTGCCGCTGTCGACATCGACGACAGAAAGCTTGATCTCGCGCGGAAGCTTGGCGCGACGGTTACCGTCAATGCAAAAACGCATAATGATCCGGCGGCCTATATCAAAAAAGAAACCGATGGCGGTGCGCAAGGCGTGCTGGTTACGGCTGTTTCGCCGATCGCATTCGAACAGGCCTTGGGCATGGTATCGCGTGGTGGGACTGTATCTCTAAACGGTCTGCCACCCGGTGACTTCCCGCTCTCAATATTCAACATGGTGCTGAACGGCGTCACCGTGCGCGGCTCAATCGTCGGTACGCGGCTCGATCTGCAGGAGTCGCTGGATTTTGCTGGCGACGGCAAGGTCCGCGCTACCATCCGCACGGAGAAGCTCGAAGATATCAACTCCATCTTCGATGATATGCGCCAAGGCAATATTGAAGGTCGCGTAGTCGTGGACCTGACTCAATAGGCAAGTTGGGCTAATATTAAGAGAGGGCGGTGAATTTCCGCCCTTTCGTATCATGGAGGAGGATATGGTTGAGGTAGCTCCCGGCGACGGCAAGGGTCAGGTTAGCGCCACGGCGGCAGCGCTTGACCTCATCCGTGAATTGCAGGCCGAATATGGGCCGATCATGTTCCACCAGTCGGGTGGTTGTTGTGACGGGTCATCACCGATGTGCTATCCACAAGGAGAATTTATTGTCGGCGATACGGATGTAAAACTGGGCGAAATCGGTGACGCTCCGGTCTATATCAGCGGCCCGCAATATGAGGTCTGGAAGCATACCGAACTCATCATCGATGTCGTTCCGGGGCGCGGAGGCATGTTCTCCCTCGACAATGGGCGCGAAGTTCGGTTTCTGACGCGTTCGCGGGTCTGTTCGGTTCCCTGATTTCTCTTTTCGTTTTGTGGCGAAGCGGTTAGTTAGATCGGAGAGGGAGGGAGACGATCCAACATGGCCGCAGCAGGAAAACGAGCAACCATTCATGATGTGGCACGCCTTGCCGGTGTGTCGATCAAGACAGTTTCACGCGTCTACAATGACGAACCGAATGTGCGCGAAGCCATTCGCGAAAGGGTCAGACAGGCGGGGGGTGAGCTCCGTTACCGTCCCAATGCTGCAGCACGCAACCTTGTTGAACGGCGTTCTCACCTGATCGGACTTTTCTTCGAGAACCCCAGCGCCAGCTATGTCACCGAACTGCAGATGGGCGCACTGGAACGGCTGCGCGACACGCGATACCGGCTGCTGATCTTCCCCGTCGAAAATCGCGAAGACATCCGTGGTGCGCTGATCGAAACAGCCCACGCTTCAGGTCTCGACGGCATCATCGTGACGCCCCCCATGTCGGACGATCCTGAAATTCTGGCCGAACTGACGGCTTCCGCAATGCCATTTGCCCGTGTCGCAGGCGACGCGAATGTTCACCCGACCGATAGCGTCACGATCGATGACGAAGCGGCTGGCGTCGATCTGATGGAGTATCTTCTGAAACTCGGCCATCGCCGGATTGCGATCGTGATTGGCGATCCAACCCATCGCTCGGCAGAGCTGCGCCTCGCAGGCTATCGCCGCGCACTGGAAAAGGCAGGGATCAAGCGCAATCCCGATTATGAGGTGCAGGGTGGCTTCAGTTTTGCGAGCGGTCTCGCCGCCGGAAAGAAGCTGCTTTCGCTTGAGGAACCACCCACCGCAGTGTTTGCGTCAAACGACGATATGGCCGCCGCCGTCATGCAGGTCGCCTATGACCGCAACATTGCGATACCTGATCAGCTAACGGTGGTTGGCTTCGATGACAGCGCGATTGCCAGCATGGTTTCGCCGCAGATCACCACCGTCCGCCAGCCGATTTTCGAGATGACCCGCGATGCGGCGGACATGCTTCTCAACCAGATCGAAACCGGTCATTTGTCGGCCTCCCGGCGGATTGAGTATAAACTCATCATCCGCCAGTCATCGGGAAAAGCGCCGGTATAGGCCTGTCTAGCTCTGGGCAGGATGCGAGGGGAAGAACCGCTCGCGGGCGAAATTGCTGCCGAAGATCATGTCATATTGCAGCATCTGATAGTCACGCAGGAGAGGAGGAAATGGCGGCCTCTGTTGCCAGCCTTCCTCGACTTTCTCCGAGCGGTCGAAAACCGCATGATTGTCAACGACCTGGTAGCGCTCATGCAACTGACGCAGGAAGCCTGTGTAATAGGGATGCTGCATCCCTGCCATATCCAGAATGTGCAGGGGCAGGAAGGCAGGGCTGATCGTACCGGTTCCCCGCTCGGCACCACGTTTATTCGACCAGAGAACAAGCGGCGTTTCGTGTTGCAGCATCATATCGGCGGCAGGCGCTGTGCGGCTCGCGACCCGGTTTGCCATGAACCCGGTCTCGACATAGACGGGGCCGAGTGGTGGCAGATGGTCACCGAAGAAGACGAGAATGGTTTCGCGGTCGCGCTTCGACGCCCACTCCATCAACCGTGCAAGGCTCGCATCGGCATCCATGGCGCCTTGCGAATAGGAACGGATCGACTGGCGCGTGTGCTCGCTGGCGTCAGTCTGCACCTCAAGTTTGGAATCCGGGTAACGATTGGCTTCGTAGGGGCCATGTCCCTGAAGCGAGACGGCAAAGAAGAAGAACGGCGCATCCATGGAATCTGCTTCGCGGATGATTTCGTCGGTCAAAGCAGCGTCGGAGGCCAATGAGCCGCGCTTTTCCAGCGGTGGCATGTTTTCTTCTGACATGAACTTGTCAAAGCCCATGCTTTCATAGACGGGGCCGCGGTTCCAGAACCATTGGCGATAGGGGTGGATGGCGCGCGTCGCATAACCCTGATCCTTGAAAAAGCTTGCAAGCGAGGGAAGCGGGCGACGGATATATTGCTGATAAGGGATACTGCCGGAGGGCAGGAAGGCTTTGGAAAAACCGGTCAGAGCCTCGAACTCGACATTGGCAGTCATGCCACCGAATTCTGGCGAGAAGACATGGCCGGATTGTTCCGCCCGGACTGTCGGAATCGGGTCGGCGCTGAAAGCCACGCCCGGAAGGCGGGTCGGATCCCAGAAGGATTCGCTCATCACCATAATGACGTCAGGCTTGCTGGTATCGAATGCAGCAGGGATCAACTGCGCCGGCGGTTCGATGGCGGCAATTGCTTCGGAAGAATAGCCTTCCGGAGCGAAGACGGTAGCCATTGGCACATTCAGGATGAAGGCCATGGTAAAGCCGTTATGGGCGTAGTTTTCCTTCTGGTCCCACATGATCGGCAGGATGCGCAGACGGTCGCGCGCCAGCGAAAAACTGGCATAGTCGGAAATCACTGCGAACCAGGCGAGCAAGGGCAGCGCGAAGGCAATACGCAGCATCCGACCCTTCCATGGGATCGGATCAAAGCGCCGCCACCAGAACAGCGTCACGGTGATCATCACCGCTGCCGAAGCGATGAGAAGCAGGGCTATGCCGACCGCACTCCACGGGCGGTCACGCACCAGAAGCGGCAGAAGATCGACGATCTGACGGGCATAGAGAAAATCGCTCGGATAAAGCGGGTCACCGAGATAAAGGCTCTTTTCGCGTGCAGTTGTGGCCGCAATCAGTGCCAGCGGGGCGACAACAAAGAAGCCATAGTGAATGCGTCCGAAAATAGCGTCGCTTGCTGTCAGGACCACGACGAAGAGCGCAACGGTCGTCCATGCAGGCTTATGCGGTGTGCGGAAGAACTGCATCGTGTCGGTGAACGAGCCGCGCACGATCCATTCGACAGTGAAAACCAGCAGCGTTGAAAGTACAATGGAAGCGAGCGCAATTGCGGCGAGGCGCAGCGGCCAGGCAATACGGGCAGGCCCGAAAATCGCGGCATCGCTCCAGCGACGCGCTGCGGTATTTTCCATCACACCCGGCATGTTTTACTCACTAACTCCCGCACTTCTACAAAAAGCCTGTCACATTTCTGTCATGGAAATGTCAAGGCACGCTTGGGCCGCGAGTGATACGCACCGTGATCTGAATGGATGATGAATGGAGCATGTCTCCCGAAAGTGGGAACCGGTTTCAGGATAAAGACATGCGTAAAAACAAACAGATAGAGCATTTCGAATGTTTCAATCAAAACAGGGAATGCTCTAAAATGAAAACAGGGCCGGAACTATTCCGGCCCTGTCCATGGCATTATAGCGGATTGGATTACGAAAAGACGTCTTCCAGTCCCTTGGTCAGTTCCAGCGCCTGCCGCTCGAACAGGCGGCGATAGATGCCACCCGGCTTGCGGATAAGCGCATCATGATCGCCTTCTTCAAGGATCTTGCCCTTGTCGAAAACCAGCAACCGGTCAAGCGCACGAACCGTCGAAAGCCGGTGCGCAATGACAAGCGTCGTACGACCAACCATCAGCCGTTCCATTGCCTGCTGGATCAGCACTTCCGATTCTGAATCGAGGCTCGATGTGGCCTCATCCAGAATAAGGATTGGTGCATCTGCCAGAAACGCACGGGCAATCGCCACACGCTGACGCTCGCCACCCGAAAGCTTCACACCCCGTTCACCGACAAGCGTTGCATAGCCTTTCGGCAGGCGGCTGATGAAGTCATGCGCGCTTGCGAGGCGTGCAGCCTCTTCGATTTCCGCCTGTGTCGCACCGGGGCGGGCATAGGCGATGTTCTCGGCCAGCGTCCGGTGAAACAGGATTGGCTCCTGCTGCACGATGGCGATCTGCGATCTGAGCGATGCCTGTGTGACTTCGGCAATGTTCTGTCCGTCAATCTTGATGGCGCCGCCACTGACATCGTAGAGACGCTGGATCAGCTTGACGAACGTCGTCTTGCCCGAGCCCGAATGACCGACCAGACCAACCCGTTCGCCTGCCTCGATCTTGACTGAAAAGTCGCGATAGAGGGCTGCTTCGTGGTTGCCATAGTGGAAAGTGACGTGATCGAAGGTGATCTCGCCATTTCCAATCTTGATCGCCGGTGCACCTGGCTTGTCGGCAATGCCGTAAGGCTGTGCCTCGATGTCGACCAGTTCTTCCATGTCGTTGACCGAACGCTGCAGGTTGCGGATATGCATTCCTACGTCGCGCAGATAGCCTTGCAACATGAAGAAGGCTGTCAGGACGAAGGTGATATCACCCGCCGTTGCCTTGCCCTGGCTCCACAGATAGAGCGCAAAGGCGATGACCACGCCGCGCATCACCAGCAGGTTCGCGCCCTGAATGAAGCCATTCAGCGTACCGATCAGCCATGTGCGGCGTGTGCGACCGCGCCACTTGGAAACGACCTTTGCAAGACGCGCATCTTCACGGCTTTCCGCGCCAAATGCCTTGACAACGGCGTTGCACGAAATGGCATCGGCCAAAGCGCCGCCCATGCGCGTGTCCCAGCTATTGGCAAGCGTTGCCGCAGGCGCAACAAAGCCAAGCGAAATCACGATCGTGCAGACGATGAACAGCACCGAACCGATTGCAACCAGCAACCCCATCAGCGGCCAGTACCACGATAGAAGTACCACCGAACCAACCAGCATCAGGATTGACGGCAACAGTGCCACGATCAGCGTATCGTTGAGCAGGTCGAGCGCCCACATGGCACGCGAGACCTTGCGCACGGTCGATCCGGCAAAGGCGTTGGCGTGCCAGTCTGTCGAAAACCGCTGCAGCTTACGGAACGAACTTGCTGCCATGTCGCTCATGATCTTCAAGGTGAAGTCCGTGATGACATAGAAGGTCAGCTGACGCGTAATCAACGCCAGCGCACCCAGCGCAAGCAGGATGATCAGGGCGTGGATGGCCGCATCCCATCCACTGTCGCCGCCAAGCGACAATGCGTCGACCAGCCGACCGGAATAGAGCGGTGTCAGAACATCTGCGGCTGTTGCAAGCAGCATGCCGATTATCATCAGCGTCAGCCGCAAGGGCTGACTTCGCCAATGGCCGAAAGTGTAGCCGAGGACATTGCGGAAGGCAGGTCCCCGGAAATCTATGCGAAACCGAGTCATATCTATAATACCAGGCCGTGTTTAAACGGATTCTGGTTCCTTTAAAGAAGACAAAACAAGCAGCCGGTGAGGGCTGCGGCAAATTTGGAAGTTTTGGAATTTGCCCTTTTAGGGAGGGCGTTCAGGCCTCAGCCTGCAATGCGGGCCAAAGACTTAAAGCTTGGAAGCGCCCGCGCAAACACTGGGCACCATGGGGAATGGGTAATAGACACGCATCTCATACCTCTTGCCAGTGTTGCAGATGCGTGCACAATAAATGAGCAGAAAATTTTGCCAAGACGCAAAATGGCGAATTTCCTATCCAGCCATTTGACTGTGACAAATTTGCAAGCCTTGTTTAAAGGGCGTTGTTAGCTTTCAGCCCTTTGCCGACCGGATATTTTCACTTTTTCCGTTACAGGACGGCTCCGGCCTTGCAATTCTGCCGCTCATGGGTGAAGGGTCGTCCTGAGATATATCAGAGCCGTGCGGCGCACAGGGAGAGTTCATGACAGTCCATCAAAATCTGATCGCGGGCGAATGGGTCGGCGGCGACGGGATCGCCAACATCAATCCTTCGGATACGAATGATGTCGTTGGGACCTATGCGCGGGCAACTGCCGAAGACACCAAGGCAGCCATTGCCGCCGCGAAAGCCGCTTTCCCGGCCTGGTCGCGTTCCGGCATTCTGGAACGCCACGCCATCCTGCGCAAAACTGCCGATGAAATTCTGGCGCGCAAGGACGAGCTTGGCCGTCTCCTGTCGCGCGAAGAAGGCAAGACGCTGGCTGAAGGCATCGGCGAAACCATTCGCGCCAGCCAGATTTTTGATTTCTTCGCGGGCGAAGCCCTGCGTTTGGCTGGCGAAGTTCTGCCTTCTGCACGTCCGGGTATCGGTGTGGAAATCACCCGTGAGCCGATCGGTGTCGTGGGCATCATTACCCCATGGAATTTCCCGATCGCTATTCCGGCCTGGAAGATTGCGCCGGCACTTTGCTACGGCAACACGATTGTGTTCAAACCGGCTGATCTCGTGCCGGGCTGCTCCTGGGCGATTGTCGATATCCTGCACCGTGCGGGATTGCCAAAGGGCGTTCTCAATCTCGTCATGGGCAAGGGTTCGGTTGTCGGCCAGACCATTCTGGACAGTGCGGACGTTCAGGCCGTCACCTTCACCGGCTCGACCGGCACGGGCAAGCGCGTTGCGGCGGCTTCCATCGAGCACAACCGCCGCTTCCAGCTCGAAATGGGCGGCAAGAACCCGGTTGTCGTCCTGGATGACGCTGATCTCGATGTCGCTGTCGAGTCCGTGGTCAATTCGTCCTTCTTCTCGACGGGCCAGCGCTGCACGGCGTCGTCGCGTATCATCGTGACGGAAGGTATCCATGACAAGTTTGTCGCTGCTGCAATCGAAAAGCTGAAAAGCGTTGTGGTCGACAATGCCCTGAAGCAGGGCACGCATATCGGCCCGGTTGTTGATGAAAGCCAGCTTCAGCAGGACATGGATTATATCGAGATCGGCCGCAAGGAAGGCGCAAAGCTTGCTTTTGGCGGCGAACGTCTGAACCGCGAAACGCCGGGCTTCTATCTCCAGCCTGCGCTTTTCACTGAAGCCACCAACCAGATGCGTATCAGCCGCGAGGAAATCTTTGGCCCGGTCGCTTCGGTCATCCGCGTCAAGAATTATGAAGAAGCGCTTGCTACCGCCAACGATACGAGCTTCGGCCTGTCGTCGGGCATCTGCACGACGAGCCTGAAATACGCCACGCATTTCAAGCGCAATTCGGAAGCGGGCATGGTGATGGTCAATCTGCCGACCGCCGGTGTCGATTTCCACGTGCCATTTGGCGGACGCAAGGGTTCGAGCTACGGTCCGCGCGAGCAGGGCCGCTATGCCGCCGAGTTCTACACGACGGTCAAGACAGCCTATACGCTGGCCTGATAGCAATGTGAGTGGATGCAAAAACCGGCGGGAAACCGCCGGTTTTTTCTATGCGGCTTTTTTAGGCCAGGCAGCAAGCTTGCGGGCGAAATGCGACACGGTGCCGTGCAGCAGCATGGTGAAGGCCGCCAGCACGAACAGGCAGGCGAACATCAGATCCACCTTGGCGCGTCCATTGGCGAGCAGCATCAGATAGCCGAGACCTTTCGATGCGCCCACCCATTCGCCGACTACAGCGCCGATGGGCGCATAGACTGCGGCGAGGCTCAGACCCGACGCCAGCGAAGGAAAGGCGGATGGGATGCGGATGCGAAACAGGATCGCCATGCGTCCGGCACCGAGAATTTCCGCTGCGTCGATAAGGCTGCTGTCGGTCCGCCGCATGCCGTCGAAGAATGTCGAAACGACGGGAAAGAAGATCATCAGCACTGTGACTGCAATCTTCGATGCGGGACCGTAGCCAAGCCACAAAGTCAAAATGGGGGCGAGCGCGAAGATCGGGATCGCCTGACTGAACACCATGGCGGGCATGACAAGCCGCTGCGCCAGCGGTGACATCATCAGGCAGATGGCGGTGGCAATGCCGACCGCGCAGCCAAGCGCCAGACCGCCCAGAACTTCGCCGATAGTGGCGGCAGCGTTTTCGGCAATCAGCCCGGCATTGCCGATCAGTGACTGCAACACATCCAGCGGGCCGGGCAGGATGAAGCGCGGCATCTGGCCGATGCTCACCACCGCCTGCCAGATGGCAAGCGCTATGGCTGCCGACAGTAAACCGTCGGCAGCACGCTTTTTTCGACTTCGGTTCGGGAGTGCTTCGTTCACTATCCGGCCTTCAAGCCCATGGACCAGAAATCGGCTTCGAGCCTGCTTGCCGTCGCGAAAATCTGGCAGAGCCTTGGCCAGCGCGGGCTTTTCTCAAAGTCGTCGCCGATGCGGTCCTTTGCAGCCTGATCGAACAGCTTGCCGACCGTGTGGCACATGTCCTGATAGTCAGGCCCCGCATAGGTGTCGATCCATTCTTGATAAGGCGTACCGGGCAGGGCGGTCACGGCAAGGTTGAGGCCGATCTCGCCGTAGCCGTGTGCGCAGGGCACGAGCGCCGTCAGCAGGTCGAGGAAATCGCCCGCCTGTCCGCAGTCGAGCACATAGCGCGTATAAGCGAGGTTTTCCGGTTCTTCCTTCGTCGCGTAGAGCTCGTCTTCACTGATCCCTTCACGAGCACAAATGCCGACATGAAGCGGCAGTTCCGTGACGGCCAGACCATGCATGATCTGGGCGCAGAGCCGTGTTTCCTGCAGTGTGTTGGCCTTGACGACGCCGAGCGCAAAGGCGCGGGCATAGTGGTGCAGATAGACATAATCCTGACGGAGATAATGCAGGAAGGCTGCCTTGGGTAACGTGCCGTCACCCAATCCGCGCACGAATTCATGATCGATATAGGGCTTCCAGTCATCAAGCGTCGCGGCGCGCAGGCGCGTGAACAGTTCGGATGAATAATGCGGTTGCGGCTGGCTCATGACTTGCTCCCTTCCGCGTTGACGTCGATGGCGAATTTTTCGACCGGAAGGACCGAAGGCACGAGACCGTTTTCCTTGAGATAGGTTTCGTAGCGGCTCCAGCGTCCGTAATCGAGACTTGCAGGCGAGCGGGAGAAACGGGCGACCGTGTCTTTCCAGGCGCGCTGGTTCAGCTCGTCCTTGAGTTCGGAACTATAGGATGCGAAGACGTCGTAGCTCTTCTCCGGGTGATTGACGATATACTGCGCGGCCTTCTCGGTAGCCGAGAGGAAGCGTGCGATCTTGTCCTTTTCCGCCGCGTCCAATTTGTCGGAAGCTGCGACATAGACGAGCTCGTCATAAACCGGCACGCCTTCTTCCTCGACGAAGAAGCATTTTCCGGGCACGCCTTCGACAGCCATCTGGTTCAGTTCGACATTGCGATAGGCGCCCATCACCGCATCGACCTGCTTCGACATCAGCGATGGCGCGAGCGAGAAATTCACATTGATGAGCTCGACATCCGAGAGTTTGACGCCGTGCTGGCCGAGAATGGTGCCGAGCAATGTTTCCTCGGTTCCGGCGACCGAATAGCCGATCTTCTTGCCCTTGAGATCGGCGATGGAATTCACCGATCCATCGTCTCTGGTCATCAGGCAGTTGAGCGGCGAGTCGATCAACGTGCCGACGCGGATAAGCGGCAGGCCTTCATGCACCTGAAGATGCACCTGCTGCTGATAGGAAATGGCGAGATCCGCCTGTCCTGCCGCCACCATCTTGGTGGGCGTCGAGGCGTCAGCAGGTGCGACGATGTCCACATCCAGACCGGCATCCTTGAAGTAGCCAAGCTTGTCGGCGACGATGATGGGGCCGTGATCGGGGTTCACATACCAGTCGAGAATGAGCTTCAGCTTGTCGTTAGCGTGAGCCGAAGTGGCAGCCGTGAGGGCGAGGCCGAACAGGGCGGCGAAGGCGGTCTTTTTCATAGGGTCTGCTCCAGAGTATGGCCTGCATAAGTGCGCGTGGTTTCGATCCATTGGCGCAGGCGGCTTTCGGGGTCGGCATGGAGGGTAATGTCGGTGACGACGGAAACGATATCGGCGCCTGCTTCGAAAACACCGGGCGCGCGTTCAACGCTCATGCCACCGATGCCCACCAGCGGAATGTCGCCGATGCGCGCTTTCCATTGTCCAAGGCGCGGCAGGCCCTGCTCGTGCCACTTCATCTTTTTCAAAATGGTCGGATAGATGGGGCCGAGTGCGATATAGTCAGGCTTCACCGACAAGGCACGGTCCAGTTCGGCCTCGTCATGGCTTGAAACACCCAGTTTCAAGCCACCGCCGCGAATGGCACTGAGATCGGCATCGTCGAGGTCTTCCTGCCCAAGATGGATGAAGTCGCAACCTTCCTCCAGCGCCAGCTTCCAGTAGTCGTTGACGATCAGCTGGCAGTTATGTGCAAGGCAGATTTCCCGTGCGGCACGGATTTCACTGCGCAGCTCCGGCTCGCTCTTATCCTTGACGCGCAGTTGCACCAGCTTGACGCCGAGCGGCACCATACGCTCCAGCCATTGGGCGCTATCGAAGATCGGGTAGAACGGATCGAGGGCCATTACAAAAATGCCTTTCCGAGAAGAGGGGTGGACGGCGCGGCCATGTCGCGCGCCTCGATGGCGTCTGCTTCGAAAGCAAGCCGCCCGGCTTCGACCGCAAGCGCGAAGCCGCGTGCCATGGCGACGGGATCGCCAGCCTTGGCGACGGCGGTGTTGATGAGCACGGCGTCGAAGCCCAGCTCCATCGCCGCTGCCGCATGGGACGGCACGCCGATGCCGGCATCGACAACAAGCGGAATATCGGGGAAATGCGCCCGCATGGTCTTCAGCGCATAAGGATTGTTGAGGCCTCGGCCCGAGCCGATCGGCGCCCCCCAGGGCATCAGCACCTTGCAGCCAGCTTCAATGAGCCTTTCCGCGACGACCAGATCGTCATTCATATAGGGAAAGACCTCGAAGCCGTCGTCGCAGAGTGCGCGTGCCGCCTCGACCAGTCCGAACGGGTCTGGCTGCAATGTGTCGGTATCACCGATCACTTCCAGCTTGATCCAGTTGGTGCCGAAGATTTCGCGCGCCATTTTTGCCGTGGTCATCGCTTCGCGCGGCGTGTGGCAGCCTGCCGTGTTGGGCAGAACGGCTACGCCCAGCTCCCGGATAAGCGCCCAGAAATCCTGTCCGGCGCGAGCCCCGCCACTCTCACGACGCAGCGAGACGGTGACGATATCGCTTTGCGAAGCGCGCACCGCATCGGCCAATATGGCAGGCGATGGATATTGCGCCGTGCCGAGTAGCAGGCGGCTTTCAAATTTTTGTCCGTAGAATTCCAGCATCTCAGCCTCCCTGCATCGGGGCCAGAACTTCGATGCGGTCGCCAGCCGACAGGGTCGCGGCTGCGCGCTCGTCGCTGGCCACGAATTCGCCGTTCAGCGCGGTTGCAACAACCGCTTCATCCAGTTCGATTTCGGCGAGCAGCGCCGCCAGATTGGCGGCTGCCGTGGTGATGACCTCACCGTTCAGCACGATCGTCATGCATAGTCCTCCACAAATTCTGGTTTGGGCTCTGGCGCATCCTCCGGCATGGTCGCGCTCGCAACCGCCATGCGCGCTATCGCCGGCGAAAGCAGGAAGCCGTGGCGGTAAAGCCCGTTGACATAGACGGTTTTGCCGCGCCGTCGGACGCGGGGCAGATTGTCGGGAAAGGCCGGGCGCGCATCGACGCCGGTTTCGAGAATTTCCGCCTCGCCGAAGGCCGGATGCAAGGCATAAGCGGCGCTCAAGAGTTCCAGCGTCGAGCGCACGCTGATGCCACCCCGCTCATCGCTTTCGATCATCGTCGCGCCGATCATGTGCACGCCGTCGCCGCGTGGCACGATGTAGAGCGGAATCCGCGGATGCAGGAGGCGTATGGGTCGCTTGAGATTGATATCGCGCGAGCGCACAACCAGCATTTCACCCTTGACGCCGCGCAGGTCCTGCAACTGATCACGCGCTGCAAGACCGCGTGCATCGACGGTAATGTCGGCCTCGACTTTGACGTCTTTCGCATCCTGTCCCAGATGAAAGACCACGCCTTTCTTCTGCAGTTTTTCGGCGAGCTCGATCAGTGTCTGGCGCGGGTTGAGATGGCCTTCTGCCGCAAAGAAAAGTCCCTGCCGAAAACGGCCGGCAAGGTCTGGTTCCAGCGTATCGATCTGGTCTTGATCAATGGTGTCAAATGCTTCCGTCCGGCGGGCGAAGCGGCGCAGTTCGGTCGCATCGCGTGTGTGCGAGAGTACAAGCGTACCCTTGCGATGGACTGTCGAAACGTGCCGCTCCCACCAGCCGATCGCTTCCTGTCCCAAACGAACGACCGGCTCTTCCGCGCTCTCGCCTTCGCACCATGGTGCCAGCATTCCGCCTGCAAACCATGAGCAGCTGTCGGAACCGATCTCAGTGCTTTTGGCAATGACAGTGACGGCATGTCCCTGATCGTGAAATTCTGCCGCGCACACTAGACCGGCGACACCTGCTCCGATGATGGTGACGCGCATCACATTGCCTCCTCTGAGTGAACTTTCCAGAGATTATGGAAGTGATGAACAGGCCCATGGCCGTGTCCGATCTTCAACGCATCGGCGGCGCGGATTGCCCCTTGCAGATAGGCATGGGCTGCAATGACTGCTTTTTCGAGCGGCAGGTTCTTGGCAAGCTCTGCAGCAATGGCTGAGGAGAGCGTGCAGCCCGTGCCATGGGTGTTGGCGGTCCGGATACGCGGTGCCTCAACACGCAACGTGGGCTGATCGCGGCGAACCAGCAGGTCGACGCAGATTTCGCCTTCCGCATGGCCGCCCTTCATCAAAACAGCTTTCGCGCCGAGTTCGAGCAAGGCACGCCCCTGTTCTTCGGCGTCTACATCGTCGCGAGCCAGATCGCTGTCGAGCAGGCAGGCCGCTTCAGGCCGGTTGGGCGTCAGCAGCGTGGCCAGCGGAACCAGTTTCTGGCGCAAAAGCGCAATGGCGTTTTCGCTCAAAAGCCGGTCGCCGGATTTTGCAACCATCACCGGGTCGAGTACGACAGGGCCGGAGAAATGCGCAAGGCCCCGCGCTATGGCCTCGATGGTTTCGGGCACGGAAACCATGCCGATCTTCACCGCCGCTACATCGAGATCGCTGAAGACGGCATCGATCTGCCCTGCGACGATGGCGGGTGGGATATCGTGCACCGCGCTCACCGTGCAGGTGTTCTGCACGGTCACAGCGGCAATGACGCTCGCACCATAGACGCCGAGCGCCGAGAATGTCTTGAGGTCGGCCTGAATGCCAGCTCCGCCACCACTATCGGAACCGGCAATAGTCACGCATATGGGCACGAATGCCGCACTGCCGTTTGATGTGGTTCGGGAGAAACTGTTTTTTTGGTCCATCATCACGTCTCTCATTCCGAACGGAAAAATGAGACGTCATGAACCTGTTTGGAGCTTGAACTCCGATGAGGGAAACCCTCGGCTGCGACGCGTCAAACTCCGTTCCCTACGCAGGTATTACCCGGATCAGGTTCAATGGGTTAACGCGATCAGCGTCTCTCAGCCTTTTGTGTCGCAACATCGGACGGAAAACTGCTTGGCACTTTTCCTGATATTGCTTCGAAGGCACCCCAACGAATTTTGCGTCTTTAGGCATAGGCTGGAAGTTGAAGCCGGTCAAGCGATGGAAAAATGCAGTTTTAAAGAAAATCCTTAAATCGACCCTCAATTTGTATATGGTTTATTAAAATTCTCGGCTTTAATCTATGTTCGGGGTGCATCTTCCGCGTGTTACTCATGGTGCCATGAAACTTGACGGTCCACTTATAGGGTGGATCGAGATTATCCAGTAGGATCAGTTGGATGAGGGATTTACGATGAGGAAGCGGAGGGGCGCTTCAGCTTCGACGGAAGGCACGATGGCGCGCACGTCCGAGCAGGACTTCCGCATCCTTTTCACAACCCATCCGACACCGATGTGGGTTTATGACCCGGAGACGCTGCATTTCATCGTGATGAATGACGCTGCCTATCGGCTCTATGGATACACTGCTGATGAAATTCCGGGCATGACAGTGCTCGATATTCGACCCCAGACAGAACGGGATCGAATGCTGGCTGCCATTCGTGATCGCAGCGACCTTGAACGACCGGAGCGCTGGCAGCATCTGCGCGCGAATGGTGAAATCATTGATGTTCTGACTTATGGACGTCAGGTTCTTTTCGACGGCAAGGAAGCGATTCTCGCCATTGTTCAGGACAGGACAGAGTTGGCAGAAGCCAATCGTCAGGCAAACCACGCCCAAACCCTGCTGGACAGCCTCGTCAACAATCTGCCGCTTGGTGTCTTCGTCAAGGATATGCACGATGACGGTCGGTATGTGCTCTACAATCAGGCCGCATCAGCGGCGAGC
>Ga0209369_1000480_pt1 | contig 51589 bp, 50 predicted proteins | sample EBPBio142010_DNA_FD_185865 | JGI IMG/M metagenome (GOLD analysis project Ga0209369, IMG submission 185865) | Wastewater treatment Type I Accumulibacter community from EBPR Bioreactor in Madison, WI, USA - Reactor 1_10/4/2010_ DNA (SPAdes)... | ecosystem: Engineered > Bioreactor > EBPR >...
GCCGCAACGCCCGATCCGCCGCCCACTGCCGACGCGCCCCCACCGGCCGCTGCGGCCACGACTTCCTCGAACTCGACACCACACACCTCCATCATCAAGGTGTTGCGACGACCACTGGAATCCGCCGGTCGAGCCCCTATCGGTGTGGAAGATGACCCGCTGTGACTCATCCTCGCGCCAGTTCGGGCCGTTAACGGCATCGACGCCACCGCGGGCCGCGACGGCCATCGTGATCGCCGAGCACGCCAAGTCAGCGTCCGGGTGCAGACCGGTCGCGGCCCCGAGCAGCCGCCGCGAGTACAGGTCGATCACGGTGGCCAGGTACAGCTTCCCGCCGGCGGTCGGGATTTCGGTCATGTCACCGACCCAGCGGGTGTTCGCCCGCTCGGCGGTGAAGTCCCGACGCAGCAGATCAGGAAACTTCGGCGCGGTCTTGTCCTGCTTGGTCAATCCGTTGCGGCGTTTGATCTTTCGTGCGATCAAGCCCTGACGACGCATCGAGTCCGCGACCGTCTTCTCGCTCACGACCCATCCATCCTCGACCAGATCGGTGCGCAACCGCGGCGATCCGTGCAGGCCGCGACGTTTGCCGAACATCACCCGTACCGCCCGGTCAACGCTGTCTCGACGAAGGACCCGCTTCGTGTGCAGGCCCGAGACCGCGGCCGGGCCCTTCGCGCGGCCCACCCACTTGTAGAACCACGCCAGGCTCACCCGAGCAGGGCGCAGGTGAACGTGTGCGGCACCCGGTAGTTGGTCCTCTGGTCGGCGATGAAGCGTGCCACGCTCACTTCGTCGCCTCCTTCACCCACAAGACCACGGATCGCTTGAGGACATCACGCTCCATCCGCAACTCGGCAACCTCAGCGCGCAGGCGCTTCAACTCGTCGTAGTCGCCCGTGGACAAGCTCGAGGACCCCTCCCGCGCCGCGCGTGACCTGGTCACCCAGTTCCCCAACGTGCCCTCGTTCACGCCGAGATCGCGCGCGACCTGCGCGATCGGCTTCCTGGTCTCTTCGACGATCCGGACCGCTCCCTCACGAAACTCCCGGTCGTACTACTTCCTGATCTCTGGCATCTCGATCCTCATTGTGGATGCCCCTACGGTCCGGGGGGAACCTCATCAGGCCGTGCCGATGAGCCGCTGGGCGGCCGTCATCGCGCGGTCGATCGGGACGGCGAAGCCGATTCCGATGGAGCCGGACCCGCGGCTGAGGGTGGCGATGTCGGTGTTGACCCCGACGACCTCGCCGTCGAGGTTGACCAAGGGTCCCCCGGAACTGCCGGGGTTGATGGGCGCGTCGGTCTGGATGACGCGCTGCATCGCGGAACCGCCGAGTCGCGCCTCCCGGTCGACGGCGCTCACGAGACCCCCGGTGACGGTCCCCTGCAGGCCCAGCGGCGAGCCGACGGCCAGCACGCCCTCACCGATCTCGGGGTCCGCGGACCGGCCGATCGCCGCAGGAGGCAAGGCGCCGGAGTCGCGCACCCGGACCACCGCGATGTCGTTGGCCGCGTCGCTGCCCACGACCTCGGCGCTCACCGTGCGCCCATCGTCGAGAACCAGGCACCGCCGAGGACGCGGCGGCGGCGATCCTGCCAAGCGTGGTGCAGGTGCGCACCTGGTCGGGTCCGGCTCCGGTTTCGTCCTGGACAACCAGGGCCATGTGATGACCAATCACCATGTGGTGCAGGGTAGTTCGCGGGTCCGGCTTCACTATCCTCCGACTGGTTTGGCCAGTCCATCCCTTGTACTAGGCGCATGCGGTGTCGGTCCGCCACGCTCGCGGGATGACGACAACCATCACTCCACTTGCGTTGAGCGAAGCGAAGGCTCGGTTGCGCGCGGTGTGGGATCGGCTTGGCGACATCTCCTTCGAGACAGGTCACGTGGACGTGTCGTTCAACGCATCCCGAGACTTCCGGTCCCTGTTCGCGTCAAAGTACGGACCGACGGTCGCGGTCTATCGCAACATCGATCCTGCCCGGACCACAGAGCTCGACCACGCCATCGACGACCTCTGTTCTGCGTCTGAGTTCGTGAGACATCTGGGGGGATTAAATACCAACCAGGGTGCGGCGTGGCGAGTCGATCAGGAGGTCGATGACCATGTCGGATCAGAACATGTCGAAGAAGACGACGCCGCGGAAGAAGAGACGCGTGTTGGCGCCGTCTCAGAAGTACGAGATGTGGGTGGCGATGCTCACCGGGCAGGGCACCCAGCGCGAGATCGCGACCAAGTACGGGGTGGACCGCTCGGTGGTGGTCTCGGTGGCCAAGGCCGCCAAGACCGGGGCGTTGACGGCGTTGTCGGCCAAGCCCGGCCGTCCGGGGCTCTCCCCGGAGCAGGCCGAGATCGTCGAGCTGCGCGCCGAGGTCGAGCGGCTCAAGGCGACGGTGACCGAGCAGGCGGTGGCGTTGTACCTGCACGAGGGAAAAGCGCGTTGGGACTGAGCGCCGGCCCAGTCCCGTCCCGGGTGGACGCTACCGTCAAGGCCGGCCTGCTCGACCTGGTCGCTCACGCCGAGCGGGCGGGCTGGTCCACCCGCACGGCGTGCGCGCTGCTCGAGGTGGATCAGGACCGGGTCGCGCGGTGGCGGGCCCGCTACGTCGCACACGGTCGTGACGGGCTGGCCGACGCGGTCCCTGGTGGTGGGGCGGTGCATGGGATCCTGGAGGACGAGCGGGCCGCGATCATCGAGCTGCACGCTCAGTGGGGCGAGGTCGACCGTTCGCACCGCAAGCTCGCTCACCGCGGCTCACGGGAGCAGCTGGTGCATGTCTCACCGGCGACGGTGCGGCGGGTCCTGACTGCGGAAGGGCTTGTGCTTCCTGGGAATCCGCCACGGGATCCGGCGCCGAAGCCGACCTGGCCGCCCTGGTTGGAGTGGGCTCCGAACCGGATCTGGTGCTACGACTTCACGCACTTCACCCGGGCCAAGCGGTGCGCGGTCGCGGTCATCGACGTGGTCTCGAAGTACTGGCTGGCCACCGTGGTCTCGGCCGAGGAGTCCTCCACCCAGGTCGAGGTGTGCTTCCTCGAGGCACTCTATGAGCAGGGCCTGATGGCCACGGTCCAGGCCCGTGACGCCGAGGCCAGCAAGGTCCTGGTCGCTGCGCTGCGCAGCGGCCAGGCCGACGCGCTCGAGAAGGCCATCGCCGAGACCGAGCAGATACCACTGCTGTTGACCGTCTCGGACAACGGACCCCAGATGAGGTCGCACTCCACCCGCGAGTTCCTCGCCGGGGTGTACATCGCTCAACGCTTCGGCCGTCCCGGCACCCCGACCGACCAGCCCTGGATCGAGTCCCTCTTCGGCCACGCCAAGACCGAGCACCCGCACCTGGAGAAGATCACCGACCCCGGCATACTCGAGGCCGAGCTCACCCTCGTCAAGGACCGCTACAACACCCTGCGCCTGCACGCCGGGATCGGCTACGTCACCCCCGAGGACGAACACCTCGGCCGAGGCGAGCAGATCCGTCAGGCACGACGCGAGGGCATGGCCGCTGCACGCCAGAACCGGATCGACTACCGTCGATCACACCAAGGAAAACAGTCATGACCACGACCGCACCTTGGTTGGGAATTAATCCCGCGGAATGTCTCAAAGACTCAGACACACGTCGTCACGTCGTTCACCCGACGCCCAGGGGCGGATGAAGTGGCAATACCTCCTCGCCGCCGGAACACGCCGACACTGATGGGGCCGGGCCGACTGGTCCGTCACAGGGCTGCGAAGACCGGGCGCAGACCATTGAGGTAGACCTCGGCCACCGCTGAGGTGGCCCCGGATGAGCCGCCCGCTGCCCCGGACTGCATCGGGTCCGGTTGGTCGACCCGTGTGGGTCGAGCGATCTGAGCACCTCGCTCAGGCGTGGGCACTGGGGGAGGCGCGCCGGCCCCGACCACGGCGAGTCCACCGAGGACCGACATGGTCAGCAGCACCGGACTCGCCCAGCCGTCGGCGAGCAGGGCTACTGCGAGCGTGAGCAGCCCGGCCGGGATGGTCAGCGACAGCAGCCGGCTGCCGATGCCGAGGCGGTCGTCGCGCATCCGAGTCAGGATGACCGACGAGACCGGCTTCACCTACGGCCAGTACTGCCCCATCTCGTGAGCCCTCGAAGTGCTCGGCGAGCGCTGGTCGCTGCTCATTGTGCGCGCCCTCATCTGTGGCACAACCCGGTTCCACGACCTCGCCCGTGGCCTGCCCACGCTCTCGCGCACCCTGTTGGCCAAGAGCTGCGCCAGCTGACGCGGGCCGGCATCATGAGCATGCCGGCGGTCAGTACGTTCTCACCGAAGCCGGGCGTAGCCTCGAGCCGATCGTGTTCGGCGTCGGTGCGTGGGGGGCCAAGTGGGCCCTCGAGGATCCTCGCCCCACCGAACTCGACGCCGAACTCCTGGTGTGGTGGATGCACGACCGCCTCGACCTCTCAGGTCACCCCGGTGTGCGGCAGGTGCTCAAGATCGAGTTCGTTGATGACCCGCGTGAGTTCTGGGTCGTCGTGGAGCGGGGTGTGCCGTCGGTCTGCAAGACCGACCCAGGGTACGACGTGGCGCGCACAGTCCGTGGACGGGTTTCCGACCTCTACCGGATGTGGCTCGGACGGGTGCGGCCCTCCCTTGCACACCGGGACGGACTCATCGACGTGCACGGCAGGGCCGCCTGGACCGGCGACCTGGACCGGATCCTGCGACTGAGCCCGGCGGCGGCCCTGGTGACCGCGTCCCGTCCCGGATGACCATGGGCTCGCGGAGCGATCCGGCACGGGATCCGCTACCGCCCTCTCCAAGTTGAGGACCCGCCCGAGCACGCGTCACTCGGTGGTGCTCATGCTGCTGGTTCAAGTCGCTGTGGCGCCGGGCGGGTCCGGACGCGGCGGCGCGCGAGGTGGCTTCCCAGCACCACCAGACCGACGCCAGCGGTGATGACGAGCAGGTTCACCACGCCGTAGCCAGCGAGTTCGTGGGGGCTGAACTGGACGGGAAAGCCGTTCGGTTTGGGGCCGAATGCCTCTCCTTCGAAGCCTTGTTGGGGTCCAAGCCACTCGAGGAGAACGGCGAGCGTCTGGTAGGCGAAGACGGTCGCGTCTAGTGCGAGATAGGTGAGGATCGCCAGACCACGCTGCTTGATGAAGTAGCCGAGCGCGAAGGACGACGCGAGGGTGAAGATGATGTTCACGGGAGAACTTTCTTGACGGGCGGAATCGCGCGGTGCTCGTTTCCGAGCCCGACCGCGGCTGGGTGTTGTACAGGGGTGAGGTGGAAGGTTCGGCGTAGTCGGCCTGCGACGGCGGCAGGATCGGGGGCTGCGCCGGTCTGGGGCGATGCTCGAGGTCGTCACGTCTGGGCTCGGCGGCGTGGCGACCCTGCACCGTTTTGGCAGCGGAGCCTCGGTGTAGCGGTCTCCGATGTGAGAGGGGTGGCCATCAGCGCGAGCGGTCTCGGCGCCATAGCGCCACGCCAGCGCCGGCGAAGCCGAGGGCAGCGACCCACAACCCGATTCCGGCCGCGACGGGGCCGGGCATGAACGGGTGAGTGAACCCGCCCAGGGCCAGGCTCATCCCCGCCCAGGCTGGCGCCGCGTGGCTGCGCCACAGGGCCAAACCAAGCAGGAGCAGCCCGAAGGTGATCCCGATGATGAAGGACAGGCCGGCGAGCAGCATGATCGGGTGTTCCTCGATCGCCGCCTCAAGCTGGACGACGGGGTCGACAGGAATGTTTTTCTCCACGATGAGTGCCGCTGGGAACACCGGGCCTTGCAGGTTGGTCAGACCGACCAGCAGTCCACCGCCGGCCACCACGGCTGCTGCGGTGGTCAATCGCGGTGCCCCTCGATATGACACCCAGATGACAGCAGCGACGGCGGGGAGAAGGAGGAACATGAAGGGGACGGTGAGCCACTCCATCAGGTGGATGCGGCCCGGGTCCTGAGTCGCGACGGCGACCTGCTCCGGAAGCGGCGCGTCACCGGGGAATGGGCTGATCAGGTAGAACGTGCCCATTGCCACCATAGGGATGGGGGCCACGACGGCCAGCAGCCGCCGCAGGATGTCCGGAGCGCGTCCACCGGGTGCGCTGGCCTGGATCACTGGCTGCGAGGTTGCTGCGTCGGCAGGGGTGGTCATGATGCGCTCCGGGTTTGACGGGCTGGTTTGAAGGCGGCGGCGTTCTCGGCGAGGAACGCACCCACAGGGCGTCCCGGCCTTCCGAGCACGTCGGTGACCGCCGAGGTGGTCGCCGCCTGGGCTCCTGTCCGGAGCTGGTCGAAGATGGCGAGGATCTGATCGGTCACGAATGCGGGGACTCCTCTTTGATCCAGTGACTGCCGCACCTGGTCGTCGGTCCCGCCGGCGTAGGCGATGGGGCGTGCGGCGACATCGGTGAGCAGTTCGGCCAGCTGGGTGAAGGTGACGGCCTGAGGTCCGGTGAGTTCGAGGACACGCTCGGTGGGGAACGGGTCGGAGGCGAGCAGGTGCGCCGCGACCTCGGCGACGTCGGCTGGATGCACCATGGCGACGGGGGTGGCGAGGGCGGGTGCCGGCAAGATGTCGTGGTCGCGGACCTGGTCGGCATGCCCGAGCACATTGGCCATGGAGAAGCCCGGCCGCAGCGCAACGTACGGTACGCCGCTGCGCTCGAGGTGGGACTCGATGGCGGCGTGCCATTGCCAGAACGCGACCGGGGAGGTCTCGTCCGCGCCGCGGGCGGAGAGCTTGACGATCCGCCTGACGCCGCACGCGGCGGCGGCGTCGATGACGGCGCATTCGTGCTGGACCTGATCTGGTGTGTTGGGGCTGGCCAGGAACACGCTGTCGACCCCTGTCATGGCGGCCCGCAGGGTCTCGGGGTCGCCGAAGTCGCCGACTCTGGCCTGGATTCCCGGATGGGTCGCCGCGAGTCGTTGTGGGTCTCGCCCGAAGGCGAGGGGTCGGTGCCCATGGTGGGCTAACGCGGGGACGACATGTCGGCCGATGGTTCCGGTTGCGCCGGTGACGAGGATGGTTTTCATGAGGGTGCTCCGTTCTGATGGATGGATGGGATCGAGGAGGGTGCGTGTGGAGGGATGTTGCGGTTGAACCGGAGCACGTTGTGGGGGTCGTGCTCGTTCTTGAGAGCGACCAAGCGCTCCCAGTCCTGCGGGGTGTAGGCGGCGCGGACTCGTTCCGGTGTGGCGTCGCCGTCGAGGAAGTTGAGGTAGGTGTCCCCGGTCAGGTGCAGGCGCAGGCTGGTGAAGATCCGTTCCTGGGTTGTGCGCACCGCGGCCACGGCGTCGGGCGTGGGGGCCACGCCGATGCAGTTGATGCTGAACCGGGCGCTGGTGTCCGCCATCGGGTGCGGGCCGCGAGGTGAGGTATCCATGGCGCCGCCGAGTTGCCGCATCTCGCACATCACCAGCGAGGTGCCGAGGTGCGGGATGACGTGTTCTTGCAGTGTCGAAGTCACCTCGTCGGTGATGTCGGTCAGTGACTCTCCGCGCTGGACGAACGGCAGCGGGCTGGTGGGGTCGAGGCTGACCGCGTCGAGATCGGTGGCCGCTCGCTTCGTCCAGGTGTCGATGTCGGGGTCGCCGAGCTGGCGACGCAGTTCGTGCACGTGGTCCTCGCCGGCTGCCAGGTCGGGGAAGCAGCCGCGGGCTACGACGAAGCGACGACCCCGAAACAGCTCCGGCACACTCGGCGCGTCGGGCAATCCGCTCAGCGCAAGCGCGCTCATGGCATCCGCGGGGAGCGAGGCCGACCAGCTGGCGTACGTTGCGATCACCTCGCTCGCCCGGTCGACGGGGTAGTAGAGGCTGCCCGCGTACACCCCGCGGATCGGGTGCAGGTCCAGGGTCAGGCTGGTGACGACTCCGAAGTTGCCGGCGCCGCCCGCCACCCCCCACAGCAGGTCGAGGTCGTCGTCACGGTCTCGGCGCAGCGTCCTGACCCGGCCCGACGCGGTGACCAGTTCCGCGCCGCGCACCGAGCTCGAGGCGAAGCCGAGGCTCCGGCTGAGCCAGCCGAAGCCGCCACCCTGGGTGAAGCCGACGACGCCGACCTGCGAGCTGGACCCGCAGATTCCGACGAGACCGTGGGGTGCGCACGCCGGGAGGACGTCGGACCAATGTGCTCCCGCCCCGACCGTGGCCGTGCGTCGCGCTGCATCGATGCAGACCGAGCGAAGCGAGGCCGTGTTGATCAAGACACCGTGTTCGCCGACACCGGCGACTCCGTGACCGGTCGCCATCACGGCCACCCCCAGCTCCTCTCGAACGGCCCAGCGCACCGCGTGGGCGACGTCGTGGACGTCGGCGGGGGCGAACACGGCGGCAGGCCGGTGGACCGTAAGCCGGTTCCATGCCGACGTCGCCGCGGCATGCTCCTGGGTGCCGGGCGTCAGCGGGTGGTGACCGACGTGGTTGTGGGTGAGTTGAGACATCAATCCTCCTGGACTGAAGTGAGGGTGCGGGTGGGGTAGGCGATGCGGAGCCCGAGCATGAGGGCGGTGATCACGAAGGAGAAGCCGTGCAGGAACCAGATGGGTCCCGCCGGCAGGCTGATCACGTACACCGAATAGAGGAGGTTGCCGACGTTGGCCATCACCAGGCTGGTCAGGCTGTACGACTCCAGGTCACGAGTGCGCACGGCCTTGAACAGGGTGGGGACCTGGCTCAGCGCGAACAGCGCGGCCGAGAAGGCGCCGAATGCGGTGGTGAGCGTCATGGACCCCCCTTTCGATAGAAAGCGACTCCACCCAATGTAGATACTGGTAGAGTCTGTGTCAACCCAATAGAAGGTCGGTGATCTGATGGCGACGTCCCAGAACCCCCGTCGCGACTACCACAGCCCCCAGCGCCGCGCCCAGGCCGAACGCACCCAGCAACGAGTCGTCGCCGCGGCTAGGGACCTGTTGACGAGCAAGGGGTGGGCCGCGATGACCATGGCGGAGGTGGCCCGTGAGGCGGGCATCTCGAGTGCGATGCTCTACAAGATCTGCGCGACCAAGGCCGACCTGGTGAAGCGGGCCTACGACATTGCCCTGGTCGGTGACCAGGCCGAGGTCGCCTTCCGGCACCGGCCCGAGTTCGTTGCGGTGCTCGAGGAGCTCGACCCGGCGGCAAAGCTTCGCGGCTACGCGGGTCTGATGCGCACGGTCGCAGAGCGGGTGCTGCCCATCTACAGCCAGCTGGTGGCCGCCGTCACGGCCGGCGACGGCGACGATCAGTTGCGCGAGCTCGTAGCCACGGCTGATGCCGAGCGGCTGTTCGGCGCCCGAGGCATCGTCCGCGACCTGCAATCAGTAACCCCCTTGTCCCCCACGCTCGGGCAGGCCCAGGCCGTCGACCTGGTCTGGATGGCCATGTCGCCCGAGTTCTGGGCGCTGCTCGTCCGCGGCCGCTCGTGGAGCTGGGACCAGGCCGAGCAGTGGGTCGGAGATCACCTCATCTCCACGCTGACCGGTCAGGCGCCCGACTCTGTACACGGCACGGACGGTGTGGATGGCAGGACAGGGGTGAGGTCGTGAGTCTGGAAAGTGCACTCGACCAGATCGCTGCGGACGTACGCTTCTCCGGGGTGATCCGTGTCGACCGCGAGGGAGCGCCGGCCGTCAGCCGCGGCTATGGCATGGCCCGGCGCGACCTGGGGATCCCCAACGGCCCTGACACCCTGTTCGGCATCGCCAGCGGCACGAAGAGCTTCACCGCGCTGACGGTGATGAGCCTCGTCGAGAGTGGCGAGCTCACACTCGACACCACCGCGCGACCACTGCTCGGGAACGATCTGCCCCTGGTGGACGACGCCGTGACCGTGCATCACCTGCTTCGACATAGGTCGGGCATAGGCGACTACCTGGACGAGGAGCAGGTCAGCGACCTGAACGAGTACACCCTCGCAGTCTCGCCGCATCGGCTGGCGACCACCGAGGACTACCTCGTGGTCCTCGGCGGGCAGAAGCAGAAGTTCACCCCGGGCGAACGCTTCGCGTACAGCAACTCCGGGTACGTCGTGCTCGCGCTGCTGGCCGAGCGCGCGACGGGTGTCGTCTTCCAGGACCTGGTCATGGAGCGGGTATGTCGGCCCGCCGGCCTGACCGACACCGCGTTTCTGCGTTCCGACGAGCTCCCCGGTCGGGCAGCGCTGGGCTATCTCGATCCGGGGCTGAGCACGAATGTGCTGCACCTCCCGGTGCGGGGCAGCGGCGACGGCGGGCTCTCCACCACGGCTGCCGACCTGGCGGCCCTCTGGCGCGCGCTGCGCGCAGGAGCCATCGTCTCCACCGAGGCGGTCGCCGAGATGACACGCGCGCACAGTGACGCTCCCGTGGAATCGATGCAGTACGGCGCGGGGTTCTGGCTCGACGTCGACAAGGACCGGGTGTTGGCGATGGGCGGTGACCCGGGTGTTGGGTTCCTGTCATGGAGCCAGGCCAACAGCGGCACCAGCGCATCGGTGCTGTGCAACCAGACGTCGGGCGCCTGGCCCACCGCGCAGCGGCTGTTCGAGTTGCTTGGCTGAGGTTGGCCACGCTCAGGCACAGCGACCCCGGTGGCCGGGGCCGTGAAGGCAAGGGTGGAGCGCGGACTCGGCCTCAGGGCAAGGTCCGTCGGCGTCGGCAGGCCGAACGGGCGCCGGTACCGATGCATGTGGGCGGCCGGTTCCGCGCGCCGCTGGCTATCGGCGCCCGGTTGACCCGTCCGGACCGCTTTCACCGGGACCGGGCCGACATTCGACACGAACCAGTGGGCCTCGCCTTATCGCCGGCCGAAGATCCTCTTTTCTGGGGCGACGAGGTATGCCGCCGCGCTGGCCTGCACGAGTCGCTCCTGCGGGCCGCGGCGCTGGCTCACCCCACCTGGACGACGAGGCCGTGCTCCTCCCTGGGCCCGCAGGTGGTAGTTGACCCGCTGACGCAGTATGCCGAGCCCGCACCAACGCTGCTGGCCGATCCCGGCTGGGCCAGGACTTGCACCCGGATCGGCTCGAGCGCCGCGGAGGCAACCGTCGGCTCGGCGATCACCTGGAGGTCCTGCACGTGGCACATCCTCCAACTGACAGCCATCACCGTCAGGTGTCCGGACGGGTCTTAGGCGACCGAGCGGGGTGACCCGGCGTTGTGATCCGGTGCTGACGGGGCTTCGCCACTCTCGTGGACGTGCCCGATTCGCGGCACACAACAGATCATGGCAAGGAGCCGATCAATGTCCATCATGTCCATTTCATTGCGTTCTGCCGCCACCGCTGCCGCACTCGCGGCAGCCGTGGCGGGAGGTATCGCGGCAGCGGGGCCGGCGAGCGCGGTTCCGGTCGACCGGCCGATCATCGACACGGCTCGGCTCGACTTCGGTGGGGCCTTCTCGCCCGGAGGGCCCACGAGCGGCGGCCGGCTGCAATGGGACGTCGCCGGCGGCGTCGTCACCCCGAAGCTGACCGGGAACTTCCGTGTCCAGGCAGGCACCTGCGGGAAGCTGAGGATGGTGTACTACCGTCCGAACCACACCGTCCTTGCCGCCCGCGAGACGAATGTGGTCTGCGGCCAGAGCACCACTCCCATCCGCATCGACAACTTCGCGGACCCGCTGGCCCGGCACGTGCACATCAACCTCGACCGGCGCAACAACGACGGCACGTTCACCACCGTCGGCGCGAGCGTGCAGAGCCTCTAGCGGTCGGCACCCGCACCGGTAAGCCCCAGGACGGACGTCGGTGGCGGACCGCTCGAGAGAGCGGACCCGCCACCGACGCGCAACCGGTCGATCAGTGCTCGACCCGGAACTCCTTGTCCGTCCCGTCGCGAGACGTCACGATGTCCCAGCCGGCGCCGCCGTCGACGTAGTCGTCGCCCAGGCCACCGGTCAGCAGATCATCCCCGGTCCCCGAATCGACCCAGTCCCGCCCGGCGCCGCCGTCCACGCGGTCGTTGTGATCCTGGCCGAGGACGCAGTCATTGCCCGTCCCGCCGCGGACGATGTCGCGGCCGGGACCGCCGTAGATGGTGTCGTGCCCCCCTCGGCCGTCGATGCGGTCGTCACCGGCCAGGCCACGGATGAGGTCGTTGCCGGGGGAGCCGGTCAGGACGTCATCGCCCGGCCCGCCGATGATCGTCACGCCCGTTGGGGCGCAGGGGAATCCCGGTGGAGCTGGCGCCGGCCCCATGCTGTATGCGGCCGGCGCGGCCACCGTGGTCATCAATAGCGCAGTCGCGACAGCGATCCGTCGCTGTGTTCTGGTCATCGGTTTCCTCCTTGTTCGGATGCCGGCGTCGAGCGTGTGGGAAAGGCGTCACAATGGCGTCACAACGGGGGCGGCAGCGCTCGCGCCGGGAGCATCTCGGCATCCGGGACCGGAGCGTCGATCTCCGCCATCGCGTGTGCCCACCGCGCGAACGCCCTCCGAGCCTCCCCGTGGCGCCCGGCGCGCAACAGGGTCCGGACACGCGAGCGATGCACCCGCTCGTCATACGGATCGAGCATCAGCAGCCGCACGAACAGGGCCTCGGCGTCGCCGGTCCGGCCGGATCGCGCATACGACATCGCGAGGTGGCGCAAGCAGCGAGTGTGGGCAGCGCGCGTCTCCTCCCGCAGCCCGTCCGCCCACGGCTCGTCGGGTTCGTCCTCGAAGGCGACCCCGGTGTATCGGCGGTCGACATCGCGCAAGATCTCCTCAGCCCGTTGTTGCTCGCCCGTCTCGAGCAGCAGGAATGCCGCATCTGCGTCCGCGAGCAGGTCGTCCGCGTCCACAGCCACGTGGCGCAGGTCCAGCCAGAGCCCCTTCCCGTCGGCCCCGATCAGGTGATCCGGTGCGGCGGCCCGGCCCGGATCGAAGACGCTTCGAACGGTCGCGAGCAGCACCGAGAGCCGGTGACCGGTGCGGGCGGGGTCGTCGTCGGGCCAGAGCACCTCGCAGAGCTCACCACGGCCGATCGGCCGTCCGCGCCGGGCCGCGAGCAGCTTGACGAGGGTGCGGGCCTGCCGGGAGCGCCAGGCCGACAGGGGCACCTCGGACCCGTCGATCCGCACGCTGAAACCACCCAGGACACGTACGACGACCCGGCGGGTGTGCTGGTCGGCATCGAGCGGCCAGCCATGAATCTCCCTGATCCCCCGGTGGCGCAGCCGGGCCGCGGCCTCGCGGGCGAGGGAGCGGGCCGTGGCGTCAGCCCCGGGCAGCCGGAACCGCAGGACGTCGAGCCGGTCCGCGCTCGGCCCCGCCCCGCCGTCGCGCCAGATCGACCAGGCCTGGTCGTAGCAGGCGTGGGCCTCAGGGATGTGCCCGAGCGCCGCGTGCGCGGCGCCCGCCAGTTCGAGGGCGTCGGCGAGCAAGTCCACCGCAGCGTCGGCGCGTGCCTGGGTGATCGCCCGGGCTGCAGCCTCGGCGGCACCGTCGGGGTCTCCGGCGGTCAACTGCACCCACCCGTCCGCGATCTGCGCCGGGACGCGTTCGGATCCCTGGCCCGCGGCCAGCGCCTCGCGGACGGCACTCCTCGCAGCCTCGAGGTCCGCGGCCAGCAGGACCCGGGCAAGCCCGGCGAGCGCCGGCACGAGAACCTGCCGCTCGCGTGACCCGCGGGCCGCGACGATCGCCGCCTCGTAGGCAGCCCGCGCTTGCTCACGCTGGCCGAGGTCACGATGCAAATCACCGAGACCGAGCATGCCGATGCCCACCTGCCCGGGGATATCGGCCCGACACCTCGCGACGGCGCGCTGCAACTGCCACCGCGCCTCCTCTACCTCCCCCACTCGGGCGAGCGCCTCGGCAAGGTTGTGCAGCGCGGCAACCGACTGGGCCCCGGTCCGGCGGGCGAGGTCGGCCGCGGCGAGCGCGTCCCGGCATACCGGCACCGCCTCGCCGTAGCGGGCACCGGCGAGCAGCGCGAACCCCTGGTTGCCGAGGATCCTGGCGAGGTCGAACACATCGCCACTGGCCCGGGCGGCCGCCGCGGCCTTCGTCAGATGAGTCTCCTTGCGCACGCCGGTGCTGATCTTTGCCATGGCCTGGTGCGCGTGCGCGAGGCCGAACGGGTCGTGGCGGTCGGCGGCGATCTCGAGGGCCCGTTCGGCCTCGGCGCGGGCGTCGTCGGGACATCCGATGAGCGACGTGAGATTCGCCCGGACCGTATGCCAGATCGCGGCCTCGACATCGTCGCCGACCCGGTCCCGCGGCACCCGGTCGAGGATGCCCAGCGCCTGGGTCAGCTCGCCTTCGCTGTTGGCCAGGATCGCCAGGCGCCGCGCTGTCCGGGCATCCCACGTCGTCGCCTCCGCAGCGGCAACGACCGGACGGTATGCCGCGTGCGCCCGATCGGTTTGGCCCGTCGCATGCAACGCCTCCCCCAAGGTTCCCCGGGCACCGGTGCTCACGAAAAGGTCCGGGCGCCGGTCGGCGAGCGCGACGATGGCTGCCGCGTCACCGTGGGCAACCATCCGGGTGCCTTCGCGCGCCATCAGCGTGATCGCCGCCTCGACGTCGTGCGCCATCACCCGGGCACGCGCGGCCGCAAACGGATAGTCATGTGCGGCATACCAATCGGCCGCGCGGGTCCAGACATCGGGGCCGAGCTCGGCAGGTGGGGGCTCGGCGAGGACAGGCGCGACGACGGGGACGACCTGCTGGTCGGCCGAGGTCGCGAGGCGTGCCCTGACGGTGGGCACCACGAGACCGACCCGGACGAGCCAGGACAGCCCATCGGGGGGCGGATGGGCACAGACCTGCGGGGCAAGCGCGTCCCAGAGTCCTCCCGTCAGCGGTCCGAGCACCTGCATGCGGGCCAGGGTGTCTGCGAGGTGCGGGGGCAGGCTGGTCACCACCTCCCGGCGCAGCCAGCGCGCCGCCGGGGCATCGGGAGCCACCATCGCGGCGAGGACGTCGGCAGCCGGATCACGGGCCAGGACATCGGCGGCGAAGTGCACCAATCTTGGCCAGCCACAGGTGATCTCGTGCACCCGGACCGCGGCAGCGGGGTCGGTGACGCCGTAATCGCCGCGCAGGACGGTGGCCACGTCGTGCGGCGACAACGCCAGGTCCGCCGGGCCGCGTTCGACCAGGTCCGAGCCCAGCGCGTCAAGGATCTCCGACGGTAGAGGAACGCGGCTGGTCAGCACGTGCGGTATCCCGCTGTCGGCCGACCTGAGCCGGCTGGCGAAAGCGGCCACCTGGTTGTCGGTCAGGTCATGGACGTCTTCCTGCACGATGGGCACGCTGGAACCGGACGGCGGCAGCCACCTCGGCACGGCCCGGCTCTTGCCGTAGCCGGCCGCGGCGATGACGAGCAGCCGGTTCATCCGCACCCCACCGCAGGGTGGGCAACTCCTGCGGGCGGGGTTCCTCCCCGGACGCGCGAGGAGGCATGCCGCGCGAACCGTGCTGCACCGCCGAACCTGGTCACCCTCACATTTACCCACGGGACACGCCCGGCCGGGTGACTTTTTTCTGTTCCGGAGCTGCCGGTCAGGTGGACGCCATCCCTCGCGGGTCCACCCGAACGCGTGGACCGCCGTGCGCTCAGGACTGGGCGGCCTCACGATGTGCGCGCGGGCTCGACCGGCCGCCGCCGGCTGACGCGCCGGATGGGCCAGCGGACGGGTCGGACAGCGGCCGGGTAGCCGAGGCCAGCACGATGCCGGCATACCCGTGAGCCGGCTGGTCGCTCAGCTCGAACGCCGCCACCGATGTCGAACCCGGTCCCCACGCCCCCGGGCTCGGCCAACCCTTAGCACCGGAGGGTATGCCGGACGAAGGGCCGCCAGTCGTGGGCGCCGGGCGCGGCATCGAGCCACCGCCGCACTTGGGCACGGTTTGCCGGCAGGTGCTCGGCCAGGTCGATCTCGTCCGCGACGTCGGCGACGGCGAAGACGTGCCCCGAACGCCCCGACGAGGTAGGGCATCTCCTTGGCGGCCTCGGTCGCGACATAACCGCACGCGGCCGCGATCCGGGTCTTCCGGTCGCTCGCGGACCGACGCCGGGCCAGGTCGTATGCCGCCTTGCTCACGACATCCGTGCTGAGCCCGGTCCGGTCGAGGAGGGCCACGTTCGCGCGCATGGCGGGAACGAGGCCGGCGAGCCAGCCGACGTAGCTGAGGCCGAGAAGGCCGACGACAACGGTAGTGCCCAGACCGTCCAGTGCGCCGGAGGCTACCGCGGCGATCCCGCAGGCGGTGGCAATGGCGTCCAGGGCGTATGTCGACGCCGCCGTCGCTGCCGCGGACGCGAGCCACCGGGTCGACCCTTGCGTGGTCACCCCGAGCCTCGTCCTCACGATGCCCGGCCGGACGCAGCGGCGGGGAGTCGGGCGGCCACCTCGGGCCGGCCGAGCAGTGCGGCGGGCGCGTCGAGCAGTCCGCCGATAGCACTCGCGCACCGGGCCAGGACCGGGTCCCAGTTGGGCGGCAGCAAGAAGAGCCCGATCGGCTGCTCACCTACCGCCGGCCGTCCGTAGGCCCAGGGTGATCCGGGGCGCGCCTGATGAAGCTCTGACGCGCGACCCGTCGAACGATTCGGGTATGTCAGGGTTCGACCCGGACCTTCCTGTCGTTGCCATCGCGCGAGGTGACGACATCCCAGCCGGGCGCCGCCCGGTCAGGTGGTCATCGCTCCGCTTCTCGATCCGTGATCGCGTCTAGCGCAGCGGAACGTACAGGCACGGCACGCAGGCGGCGGTCAGCTCCAGACAGGTCGACAGGCCGCCCTGCGCGACGGCCAGATCGGCGGCGGCGAGGACCGCGGGCAGACCGGGCACGAATCCGACCACGCCCATCCCGCGGCGCATCAGATCGACACCGACGCCGCTCCCGCCGACGGCGACGACGCAGACCGTTCGTCTCGCGGTTGACGAGCACGGGGTCGCGCGTCATCGGCCCGCGTCCGCCGCCCTGCACCACGACCAGCTGCGCGCCCAGGTCCCCCTGGCGATCCGCACGCCGTTGTTGAGCGGACGCACGGCGTCCGCGCTGCCGTGAATGACCCGGGCCGGGCACCGGACGGCCTCGATGAGGCTTGAAATGACGACTCCGCGTTTCCATGCCCGACGATGCGGCCGCTGACTGAGGGGCGGGGCAACTGAGGTAGGCGTGGCCGCAATCTGAGTCGCCCTGCCGATGTAGGCGTGCCAGGTGGAGGCCCATCGTGCTGGTCATCCCGCAGTCATCCGGACCCCAGCACACGAGAAAGGCCGCCACCATGGACGACATTGCCGCCCCGGCCGGAGTGGCGGCCACCGCACTGTTCGCGCTCGGTTATCTGCCGATGCTCCTCCGGGCGCTGCGCACCAGGGACCTCGTGTCCTACAGCCGGGCGAATCTCGTGCTGTCCAATGTCGGCAATGCCCTCCAGACCTGTTATGTCCTCAGTCTTCCGATGGGACCGATCTGGTTGCTCCATTCCGTCAACGTCGCAGTCTGGGCGCTCATGCTTGGTTTGCACATGCGTCACGGATCAGCAGGCAGCGCAGGCCCGAGCTGCACCACGGCGCGGGGAACATCGGGCTCGCCGGGGCATTCGAGTGGTCCCGATGGCCCCACGCCTGACCCCCACAGAAGGACTGGGCGCGTGCCGGAAGCGGCGGGGCCGTCGCGTGATTCGATCCTTTCGAAGGCGGTTTCCAGGAACCGTCGGCGCGCAGCACCGGTCAGCGCATCCCGAGCCGGTGCGCGACCCGGGCCGCCTCCTGACGACTGGATACCTCCAGCTTGCGCAGGATGTTGCTGACATGCACGCTCGCGGTCTTGACACTGATGAAGAGGCCGGCGGCGATCTCGCCATTCGTTCGGCCGGCGGCGACCAGCGCGAGCACCTCGAGTTCGCGCTCCGTGAGCTGGTATGCCGCGAGCGCGTCGCCGCCAGGCGTGGTTGCGGCGACTGCAGGACCGGGTGGCGTGACCAGGTCGATGCGGTGCCACCCCGCTAGGCGTTCGAGCTCCCGGGCGAGCACCGGGAGCCCGATGGCCATCGCGCTGTCGTAGGCCCGCCGGATGGCGTCAATGGCCTCGCTGTTCACCCCGCGGTCGAGCCGTGCCTCCGCCTCGCGCCACGCGGCATACGCACCGTTGAGCGTGTGACCGACCGTGGCCCACGCGGTCGCACACGCGCGCCAGGCATCGGGGGCGGCGTCGAGTTCGATCCGCCGCCGCTCCGCATCGCACCACGCCTGCACGGCCGCGTCCGTCGGCAGATTGACGCCACCCGAGAAAGCGTCGTCCAAGGGGGTCAGGGCATCCTTGATCTGCTTTCGCGACACCGGATCACGATGCACGTCAGCGCGATCGGCAAGAGCTCGCAGGCCCAAGGCCACAAGCATGGCCCGGAAGGGTTCTTCACCGGTGCCGGTGATCAGATCGAGTGCCTCGACCACGATCTCGTATGCCGCGTCGAAGCGACCCGCCCACAACTCCACCTCGGCGGCGGCCTCGGCGGCCACCCGGAGCCAGGCCTCGGGGGCGCTTTCGCTCTCCATGACCAGCCGGGCTTGTTCACAGCGGTCACGGGCGATGTCCAATTCACCCCGGGCCATCGCCAGGCGCCCGGCTTGCAGAAGCGCTGGGGCGGCCGTAATTCCGCGAGGTTCGCGCCCGATCGTCTCGGCAACCACCGCTGCCGCGTCGTCGAGCCGGCCGCGGTTGATCAGCGCTTCGACGGCGTTGGCGCGCAGCAGGCCACCGAATTGGGTCGCCAGTCCTGCCCGGGCGACCACGTCGCTGCCCTCGCGGGCCACGGCGGCGACCTCGTCCAGCCGGCCGGCCTGACCCAGGGAATGGGTGAGGTTGACATAGGCGAGGGCGACATCGTCGGCGCCGCCGATCTCGGTCGCGATGTCGAGAGCGCGGCGTTGCTGCCCGATTGCGTCCTCTACGTCACCCCGCAGCAGGGCGACCATGCCCATGGCGTTACGCACCAGACCCTCGGCCCGTCGCGCTCCCGTCGCCTGGGCCGCTTGCAGGCCGCGGCCAGCCCAGTCCTCCGCCTCGTCCGCGCGAGACCAGCCGGCCAGCAGGCACGCCATCTCGGCGTAGATGGTAGCCGCCAAGACCGACGCGACGGATTCGGCAGCGCTCCCCGCATTCCCCGAATCCTCTTGGGGGGGAAGTGCATCGAGCGCACGGAGATACCATTCCTCCGCCTCCGGCCCGCGACCGGCGACGAAATGGTAGGCACCTAGCCGTTCCGCCAGTTCGCTGTCCGGTGGGACATCTCCGGGTGCCTCCAACGACGCGAGCGCGTGGCCGATGGCAGCGTCGGTCGAGCCGGCAAGATAGGCAGCCTGCGCGGACCGGGCACACAGGTCGCGGCGCAACTCGGTCCGCCCGAGGACATCCGCCAACCCCAGCGACCGCTCGAAGGCACGTTGCGCGTCAGTGAAGGCATACATCGTCTTGGCCGCCTCTCCCGCGGCCACGGACGCGGACAACGCCTGCGCCGCGTCGCCCGCGCCGAGCCAGTGGCGGGCCAGTTCTCCCGGCACCGGATTTGGCGCCGCCGCCAGGATCTCGGCGCAGCCACGGTGCAGCCGTGATCGCTCGCTCGGAAGCATTCCAGACCACACGGCCTCGCCGAAGGCCGGGTGGGCGAAGCCGAGCCTCCCGTCAGCGCGCACTTCGAGAACGGCCTGCTCGATCGCCGCGTGGGCGTGGGCCTCGACGTCCGGGACCGCTCGCTCCAGGACCTGGGCCACGAGCTCGGCCGGCGCCGCGCGGCCGAGCGTGCTCAGGACCTCCAGGACACGGACTGCCTCGTGGGATAGGACCCTCACGCGCGCTAGCAACAGTTCCTGCAACGTAACGGGCAGCGCGTCGGTAGGTGCCCCGGGACGGACGAGATGCTCAAGGAAGAGCGGGTTCCCGGCAGCTCGATCCACGGCTGCCGACAGGCGATCGGCGCTCATCGGGTGCGGGTCGGTGCCGGCGATCCGGCTTGCCAGCTCAAGCGCATGTTGAGCGTCGAGCCGGTCCACGGCCAGGCGTTCGACGATGGGCAGCCGCGCGAGTTCAGCCAGCCACGACGCCACGGGGGAGCCAGCGGGAATGTCGTGATCCCGGTAGGTCACAAGGAGGAGGACGCGTTCGCGCAGCAGATTCGTCGCGAGATAGCGGACCAGGTCGAGGGTCGAGCGATCCGACCAGTGAATGTCCTCGACGACGTGTAGGGTCGGGGCGGCGGCCCCTAGCTTGTCGATCAGGTCGAAGACTGCTTGAAACAGCGCGAGCTTCGTCGATGACGTCACATCCGCCGAGCCACTCGCCTCGCTCGCGGCACCCCAGCTCGGCACCAGGCGTGTCAGTTCGGGAGACCGGGCGACCTGTTGGCGAACCGTGCCGGTATTGCCGAGTCGGCGCAGCGCCTGGATCAGGGGGGCGAACGGCAGGGCTTCTTCGACGGCGGGCAGGCACCCGCCATACAGCGGGGTCGTCGTGCCGTCAGCGATCAGAGCCCGCACCAGGGCGGTCTTGCCGACTCCGGTCTCCCCGGCGACGAGCACGATGCCGGGCTCGCCGGCGGCGGCGCGAGCCACGGCCGCCCGGAGGACGCCCATCTCTCGGTCGCGGCCGACGAGAGATCGGCCAGGTGCTTCTTCGCCTGCCACGGGTTCCATGATGGCCCCGAGCGCTCCTGCGGCGCCGGGAGTTCTCCGCATAAGGCACCAACGAGCCGATCTGAGGCAGGTGCCTCATGTGACCGGCGTGACCCATTCCCTAGCGTTCTCCGGGTCAGCAAGCAACCAACTCCGAAAGAAGAACATTATGCGTAGCAATGCAACCCGCAAGGTCGTCCTGGCTGTCGCGGTCGCCGGATCAGCCCTCGCCGGCCATGCCGGAATGGCCCAGGCAACCGCGCCGGCCATCCAGATCCCGGGCACGCCCGGCAAGGATGTGCACGTCGGTGCCGACAACGACAACGCCAACAACACCTTCATCCAGCCTCCGGGCGTGACCGCCAAGCAGCACATGGACAACACCGACCTGCTCTTCGGCCGCGGTGGTGACGACCTGCTCATCGGCCGTCTCGGCGGCGACACCCTCGTCGGCAACGCCGGTCACGACATCCTCGTCGGGGGGCCGGAGAACTTCCTCGCGCCCAACAGCGACGTGCTGCTCGGCGAAGAGGGCGACGACGTCAACATCTGGGCTCCTGGCGACGGCAGCGACGCCTTCTCCGGCTTCACGGGCAGGGACACGATGATCTTCGCTCCGTTCACCCAGGTCGTGAACGGTACACCGGTCCTGCAGTACTGGAACGGTCGCAAGATCCCGCGGGTCAAGATCGACGCCTCCCCGCAGTTCTCCTGCACGCTCGTGAAGGTCCCGCCGAGCCAGAAGCTGGGCTTCGACTTCCTCGTCCGATTCAACGTCAATGGTGTTCCCGCAGTGACGGTTCGGCAGTCGAGTGTCGAGACCGTCTACTGTCCGAGCGGGAATGCCGGTCAGGCCCTGGTGGCTGACCTCACCTCGGCTCACCCGGCGTTCAAGCCCGTGGCGCTGAACCACATCTACGGCGTCGTCGGCGCGATCCTCGCTCCCTCGCACTGAGGCCAGGAGTCGACGCTCGCGATCCTCGGGTCCCAACCGACGACATGGGCGCGAGCGTCCGTGGCACTCCGCTCCGCGACAGCCGCCCGGCACGTCGATCACGTGATCGTCACCGCCGGGACGGCTGTCGCGGGGGCAGCCGGCGCGCGGAATCGACGTGCCTGCGCCCGGCCCAGTCGTCATCGCCGATCCGCAGGCCTTGGCCCGGGCGATCGGCACCGACCTGGCCAACGCGGTCCGGCTGGCCCCGGCGGCAGCGAGGTCACCGGGGCGCGTCGGGATCGGTCGCTGCGCGTCTTCGGTGACCTCGGCGTCGGCAGCACGTTCGTGTTGTGGCTCCCCGACCGCGCGGCGCCCCCCGCAGTGAGGACTGCACGACACCCCCGGACCTCGACCCGCTCGGACGCCGCTGACGAATCAGCCGGGCGACGAGCCGGCGGCCGTGTCCTCAGGCGGGTCGATCACCCGCACGGCGACTTCGCTGATGCGGTTGCCGGCCATGCTCACAACCTCCAGCTCGGTGTTACCGACCGTGAGAGATTCGCCGGCCTGCGGGATCCGCCCGAGCTTGGCGAAGATCAGGCCACCAAGGGTCTGATATCCCCCTTCGGGCAACGAGATGCCCAGCTCCTCCTCGACATCGGCGATCGTCGTCCCCGCATCCACTCTCGTCAGATCGTGGGCGGTCCGTAGTGACTCCGGCGCGTCATACTCATCACGAATGTCGCCGATGATCTCCTCGACGAGATCCTCGAGCGTCACGATGCCGTCGGTGCCGCCATACTCGTCGACGACGATCGCGAGATGCGTTTCGCTCTCCCGCATGGTCGCAACCGACGGCAGGACCAGCTTGGTGCCCGGAAGCATCAGGATCGGTCTCGCGACGTCGGAGACCGTGCGGTCGTCGGCGGCCGGGAGACCGAGCAGATCGCGAATGTGCAGGAAACCGAGGACGTCGTCGAAGTTCTCTCCGATCACGGGATACCGCGAATAGGGCAGGGTCCGCACGCGTTCGGCAGCCTCGGGCAGCGGTATGTCGCCGCGCAGGAAGGTGACATCTCCTCGCGGTTTCATCACCTCGGCAAGGGTTGTCTCGGTGACGGTGAAGACATCGCGCAGGATCTGCCGCTCCTGCTCCTCCAGTTCGTGGTGGGTGGAGACGAGCTCGCGCAGTTCCTCCTCCGTGACCTTGTCTGCGGTGGCTTGCGGGTCACCGCCCAGGAGCCTGACGACGGCATTGGTCGAGAGGGACAGCAGCCAGATCACCGGTCGCATCAGCGTTGCGAACCGGTCGAGCACGGGCGCGACGGCCAGGGCAATGCCCGCGGGCTTCTGCAAAGCCAGACGCTTGGGCACCAACTCGCCCAACACCAGGGAGAGATAGGCGATGAGCAGTGTGAGCTCGACGAGGGCGGTGGTCTCGGCCGCTCCCGGTCCGAGCCCGAGCCGTTCGAGGTAGGGCGCGAGATCGGGCGCCAGCGTCGAGCCGCCGTATGCCGCGGAGAGGAACCCGGCGACCGTCACCCCGATCTGCACGGCTGCGAGGAAGCGGTTGGGATCGCGGGCGACGTCCGCCACCCGGGCACCCCGCTCGCCGCGCCGCTCCAATGCCGAAAGCTGCGACTCCCGGAGCGAGACGAGGGCCAATTCGGTGGCGGCGAAGATGCCGCCGATGACCACGAAGACGAGCACGAGGCCCAGGTTGATCAGGGTCTGGCTGTCCATCGGCCCGTTCACCCCCAACCCGGAGTCGGGAGTGAACGGCGTGGACTTCGAGGGTCATCCATGCGGCTCAAGGATACGTGAGCTCTCAGGCTGATACCCCCGCCAAAGCCTGCGACGACACAGGTCACCCCTGTGCGAAGCCCGGCCGACCGGCAGGCTACGGAGTGACGTCGAGAATGCCGTGGGCGCCGCGTTCGGCGTCGACCATCAGGTGGCTGACGATCGGGTAGTGCCCGGCCTCGGGCATCTCGAGTTCGACGAAGCCGCCCTGCGCTGGCGCGAGGGCGAGCACCTGCGATCCACCGGCCCCCGGTCCGCCGCGCTCCGGATCCCCGAGCAGCCAGGCCCCCTCGGCGAACACGGTGTCGAACTGGCCGCCGACGATGTGGAAGGACGAGGGCCGGTTGGGGCCGGCGTCGAGCACCCAGATGCGCACTCGCTCGCCGACCGTGGCGGTGAGTTGGTCGTGATCGTATTGCCCGGCGATTCCGTTGAAGGCCACCGCATCCGGCGCCTGCGCCAGCACCTTCTCGGCCGCTACTTCGCTCGCGGATCCCTTGGCGCGCGACTCCCCCAGGAAGATCTCCGATTGGACCAGCACATACTCCCGGTCGACCTGCGGCAGGTTCGGCGGGTCGATGATGACCGCGCCGTGCATGCCGGCTCCGATGTGCACCGACATCGGCATCGTCGAGCAGTGGTACATCCAGATGCCGGAGTGGGTGGCGGTGAAGGTGTAGGTCAGTGACTCGCCCGGTGGGATGGTTCGCATCGGCCGGTCCGGCGCGAGCATCCCCGCGTGGAAGTCGATCGAGTGTCCCTGCGTGCCGTCGTTGACCAGCGAGATGACGAACCGGTCGCCGACCTTGCCGCGCAGGGTTGGGCCGGGTGTCACGCCGTTGAACGTCCAGCGCTTCTGCCAGACGCCCGGCGCCACCTCGAGTTCGACCTCGCGGGCAGTCAGGGTGAGCCGGTGCACCGTGGCATCGGGCGCCGGCGCGAGGACGGGTGACACGGCCGCGAATCCGGGGCTGAACGAGCCGTGCAGGTCCACGGGTGCGCCCGAGCCTGCCTGTGTTCCCGAACCTGCCTGTGCCCCAGCGGATTGCTGCGGTCCATGCGCGCCGTGACCAGCGGCGGTGACCGGGGGCGTCCCCTCGACGACGACGCTGAACACCATCCCCATCTGCCGGTGGCCGACGACCGCACACCACCCCTCGAGACTCTCGCCGACGACGCCGGCGTCGAGGGTGCCGCTGCGGCCCGGCCGCAGCCTCCCGGTGCGGGTGCCATTGGCGAGCACCAGGTCGTGCGTCGTCGTCGGGTCGGTGTTCGTCAGGTCGATCACGAGCCGGTTGCCCGCGGGCACGGTCACCGAGTCGGGTATGAAGCGCATCCCCTTCGCCTCGACCCGCACCGTCGTCGTCTCTCCGGTCGCGGGCACGGCGCTCCCCGCGCTGGTGACGGGGAAGCCGGCGGCCCCGGGATCCGCCGCGACGCCGAGCGCGACCGCCATGCCGAGGACGGCCAACCCGGCGACGAGTTGCCCGCCGGACCAGACCGACCGCGCGCCTGCCGGCTGCACCGGCCCCCGGGGGGTCGTGGGTAGCCCGCCCCCCGCTCGGACAACGTTGCGAGAGCGACGGATCGCCATGGCGAGCAAGGGCAGGAAGCAGAGGTATGCCGCGAGCACGAGTGTCGTCGTGAGCACCCGGACGATGGACGGGATGGGCAGCAGGCTGAGGATCAGGCCGGCGTTGATCAGCGCCAGTCGAGTGGTGCCGAAGCGCCCCAGCGTGTCGGTCGCCGTCCGCACCGCGTTCGGGCCGCCGCCGAGGACGACCGGCACGAGATAGGACAGTGCGCCGGTGAGCAACTGTGGCGCGAAGCCGGCGGCGAGCACCGCGGTGGCACGGCCGTGACCCTCCGCCAGTTCGGCCCAGTCGTGGCCGCGCAGGAGCACCACACCGGTCCATACGAGCAGGACCGCGAGCCACGCCAACGCGGCTGCGACCGACAGGGCACCGAACTCCCGAGGCGGCCGGCGGCGCGCCGGCCCCCACAGGGCGCGACCCCACCAGAGCGCGGAGGCGAACCAGGCGAGGACTCCGGCCCCGGCGACGGGCATCCACCCCATGAGTGCGCCGCCCACAATCAGTGCGATGGCGCCGAGGAAGAGGGGCAGCGCGCCGCGGGCGAGGGCCTCCGCCCGGTCGTCCATCCGCGAGCGCAGCATGGTGGGCCACAGGGTGACGAGGGTGCCCGTGACGGTCAGCCCGATCCAACCGAGCGCAAGAACTCCGGTGTGCGCCAACAACAACCGAGCCTTGAGTGCATCGTCCGGGCCGCGTGCCAGCAAGACTCCGAAGGTCGCTCCGACCGGCACACAGAGCGCCGCCGCGACGTAGTAGCGAATCGTCACGCGGAAACGCGCGGCCACCGAGGCCCGCAGCCGGCGCCACAACTGCAGGCCATGCCAGAAGACGGCGACCGACACCCCGGCAGCCCCGGCCAGGGCAACCAGCCAGCGGTCCATCAGCACTCCGGCCACGACGACGCCAACCCCGGCGAAGAGGAGGATCGCGCGCCGGTCCTGGATGCGGCGGCCGTCGACATCCGGACCGGTCTTGAGCAGGGCCTGGCTGAAATGGGTGCTCCACACCATCGCCGCGTGGGTCAGCGCACCGAGAAGAACCAGGTGCACCATCAGCCAGCGCGAACGCTCCACGAACGGATGGACGAAGGTCACCACAGCGACCGCGATCAGCCAGAGCAGCGACGGAAGATCGCGCCACGGCCAAAATCCCTGCCGCCCTGTCGATTTCGGCTTGCGGACACGGGGGGCCGCTTCGACGAACTCGTCCTCATCCGTCTTGATGGTCATGCTGTTACTTCCTGAAATCTCTGCGTGCGCCCACCGATGACGCAGGTTGCTGCGGCTCCGGCCAACGCCAATAGCGCTGCAACAGTGAGGAACCCGGCAGCCTGCCACGCCAGGCCGTGCCCGAGGACCAGCCCGGCCGCCACCCGGAGCGCCAGCCCGAGGTGCAGCAACCCGAGGGGCAGCCAGAGGATCGGCCGGTACGGCAGCTTGACCCGCAGCACGGCCGGCAGGATGACCGGCGCGTGCGCCATCACCATCGACATGGCGAAGCCGAGGAAACAGGCATGGACGAGCACGTCATACCGCTGGGGCGACGCCGGCTGGCCGCCGGCCAACCACATGGTGCCGGCCACCGCGAGCCAGAAGTAGCCGGCGAGCATGGCGGCCGCGGCATACCGCGGCAGACCGTTTCGGCGAATGGTGCGGCGCGCGACGTCGTGGCGAATCAGCCACGCCACCAGCACGATCAGGGCGCCGCCGAGGAACCGGCAGCCGACGGCGGGCCAGAGGGTCGCGGCCACCACGCCGGCGTGCACGGCAGTGGCGAGCGCCAGCAGCGTGGGTCCGGCGGTCGGCGGCAGGCTGAGCCGGGCGAGCTCGACTCGTTCGGCGCAGACGGTGAGCACGACGTAGCCGACCAGCCACGGGAGGAGGCCGGCCACGTCGAGCCGCGTCCAGAGCACCGCAGCCCCGAGAGCCAAGGTCGCCGCCAGCACCTGCGTCGCCGTGGCGTCGTCTCGCGCCCGCCGCCACAACATCGCCAGCACGGCCGTCGCGAGGGCGCAGCCGACGATGAGCAGCACCTGCGAGATCACCCGCGGCACCGGCACCACCAGCGTCAGCCCGCCGGCACCGAGAGCGGCCGGCGCGGCATACCCCCAGACCTCCCGGAGCGCGACGGCCCGCTCCAGCGCGATCAGCGTCCCTAGGAACCCGAGCACCATGAGGATGCCGTGGGCACCGGCCACCCGGTCGGTGCTTGCCTCGTCGAGGAGCAGCCGGGACGCGGCATACAGGCCGGCGAGCAGGCTGATCGCCGCCGGGAGGAAGAACGGCAAGCGGGCGAGAGCCGTGCTGGGTGCAGGCATCGGGTATTCAGTGTGGTCCGGTGTCAGCGCACGCGGGCGAGCTTCAGGCGCCAGGCGTCGGGGCCCTCCTGCAGGTAGCTCACCTCGATCGCGTCGCCTTCGCGGTCGGCGAGCTGCTTCAGCAGCGGCAGCGGGTTGTGCGGCGCCACGAGCACCATCGCCTGGCCGGGGCGTAGCTGACCGACGGCGCCGAAGACGGAGCCGTGCCGGATCGCGTGCGGTATGACGCGCGCGTCGAGTTCGGGCAGCTGCTCGTCGACCTCGTGGCAGCCGCAATCGTGGCCGTGGGCGGCCTCGGTGATGGGGAGGCTGCGGTCGGGGATTTCGGTGTCGGACATGGGCTTTCCTTTCCGGTTGGGGTTCTTCTGGGGGTTGAGCGTGACGGTGCAGGCGCCGGGTTCGGCGAAGGCGTGCAGTCGGGCGCCTGCGAGGTCGAGGTGTTCGGCGAGACGGTCCAGCAGGCCCTGGTGAAATCCGCAGACGACCTCGGGGTCGGCACGGGCCAGGTCGATCAGCGGACAGGTGCGCAACTGCAGCGCGCCGTCGGGTCGCCTGGTCGCATCGAATCCGCGCTCGGTCAACAGCATCGCGAGCCGGTCGATGCCGTCTTCCGGGGCGCCGGGTCCGAGGGCCTTCGGCTGCGCTGCGCCGCTGGTGCGACCCAGCCGCCGGACCGCGGCGACCGGAGCGTCGCTCGTCTGGCGGAGCACGCCCGCGAGGGCGCCGATCAGCGCACTGAGCGGGTGCTGCGCGGCAGATGGGCGGACGGCATACCGGTATGACGGTCGCCCCCGCCCGCCGTCGCTCACCGGTGCGCGAGTGACGAGTCCGAGGTCGACGAGGGCGTCCAGGTGCTCCCGCACCGTATTGCCGTGCTGCCCCGTGGCCGCGGTGACCTCACCGACGGTCGCCGGGCCGCGGCGGTCGAGCTCCGCGAGGACCAGCGCCTGTGCGGGCGTCGGTGCGGCCTCGCGGACGGGCGCCGGCCCAAGCTGTAGCGGCCCCTTTTTCACGGTTCTAACCGTAACAAATCATCCGAGCTTTCCCGGACCGCGATCGTGAGACGGCCAGGGCGTGGGGAAAGGCGTGTCCATGACGAAAGGCTCGGCACGCCGGTGGCGTCCGAGGCGTCATCCAGACGCTCTCGAGCCCAGGTCGGCTCGCTCCGATTCCGGTCAGGGCCCGTTGTCGTCGCGATCGCCACGAGCGCGGAAGGTGGCGTTCTCGACGAGTGGGTTGCCGGCGGCGGCCTTCTTGTCCGCTTCGATGGTTGCGGCATCGCCCAGCACGACGAAACGCGGTGCGCGGTCGGCGGCGACGTCGAACAGGACGACGACGCCGGAAATCTCGTCCCCGACAGACATCCAGTCGCGCAGGTGCTGATCGATCTCGGGCGTGAAACAGGTGATGGCGCTGCGCAATTCGTCCGGGTGGTCGGAACCGTTGGGGCGTTTGATTCGGATCTTCGCGGTCGTCCAGTCCTTCGGCAAGCCCGACTTCTCGTCCAACCCGGCCAGTTCGGCCCGAAGGGCGGTGACGTCGTCGGGCGTTGCCGATTCCGCGAGAGTCACATCGATGGCTTCGGGGAACTCGAGATCGGCTCGAGTGTCGACGGGCTCGACACCACGTAGTGCGGTGAGCCGCTGCTCGACGGTGTCCTGGCCGTGATCGGGGCTGATCCCGCTGCACCCCGCAGCAAGACCCGCCGCGGCCGTCACATGGCGAACCGGACCCGCCACCTATGTCCTCGAGCGGCCATCATGGCGTCGGGGTCGCAGCTGCGTCGGGGCCGACGAGCACGTGCATCGCGTCGTCGATGACCTGCCGGCTGGTCGGCCGCACGACCCGGGCCACTTCCGCGCCGTCGCGCAGGAAGATCAAGGTCGGCCAGAGCTTGACTCGAAACGAGCGACCCAGCGGCCGGCCTCGTCCGTCCTCGGTCTTGATCAGCGGCACCTCGGGATGAGCGTCGAACGCCGGCGCGATGAATCGCTCAGCTGAAAGGCAATAACCGCACCAGTTCGTGCCGAACGCCAGCACGACCGGGCCTTCGCGGGCATCGATCTCCGCGCGCGTCGGCTGCGCCTCCTCATACTCACTCATCCGCAGAGCATGACCGAGGTGAACGCTGATCGGGGGCGAGAGGGACGAGCGGGATCAGTTGTGGACGACGACGGGAGTGCCGATCGGCGCCCAGTCGTAGATCCACTTCGCCGTCGGGATCGGGAGGTTGATGCAGCCGTGCGACGCGGCATACCCCCAGGTCTTGCGCCAGTAGGCGCCGTGCAATGCCTCGCCGCCGTTGTAGAAGGACGACCACGGCACGTCGGGGGTCTCGTAGTCGGTGCCGTCGGCGTTCTGCCCGGTCATCGTCATGAGCGGGTTCTTCATGTAGATGTGGAAGGTGCCGACATCCGACGGCGTGTCCTTGGCACCGTGAACCATCTTGACCGTGCTGGCGGCGGCCTTGCCGCCGACATACGGCGTCATGGTGTGCGCCGACAGGTTGACGTCGACCCACTTCTCGCCGGCGACGGCCGGATAGGCGAGGTTCTCGGCACCCGCCGCCAGCGTGCGCTCGGTCCAGGTCGCCGGCAGCACCTTGGTCTTGACCGTGGCAGTGGTGTCCTTGCCGCCGTCCAGCGCCGCGGTGAGGGACGTGGCGACGTCCGCCGAATTGGTGACCTGGGTCCCGTCCGACGCGGGTGTGATCACGCGCAGCAACGTGCCGGTCGACGTCAGGTAACGCATCCCGCTCGTCGGCGCGGTGTCGATCGACTTCACGTGCGCGGCAACCCATGCGGTGACCTTGGCGGCGTCCACCTCGGGAGCGGCGGCCACGTCGGCGGGCAGAGTGACCCAGCTCGCCTTCTCCGCCTCGCTGGGCGCAAAGGTCCGCTCGCCCGCGGTCATCTCGGCGGCCGTCTGCACCACGGCATTCGCCTTGTCCGCCAACGCCTTTGCCTCGGCGGTGGTGACTTCAGGCTCCCGGTCCACCAGGGAGGTCGTCGCCGCCGACGACGTCAGGGAGGCCGCCGCCTGCGCCGCGATGTCCGCCAGGCCGGTGGCTTCCAAGGACCGGCCGGCGACCCCGGGTGAGACCGTGAAGGACTCCTTGTTCTTCGCCAGGCTCACCGTGGCGTCGACGGGGCGACGGGCATACGACTCGCCCAGGTCGGTGAGGAACGCCGAGAGCTTGGTGCGATCGGCGGTGGTGACCACGGCGACCGGGCGGGATTCGCGCAGTGCCTTGGCGTAGGACGACCAGTCCTCGTTGGCGGAGAACACCCGGGCGAGGGTGGCGTCGACATCGACGGCGGTGCCGAGGTCGGCCAGCGACGCCTGCTTGTGCCCGTCGGGGAGCTTAAGGTCGATGACGACGCCATCTGCCTTGGCGCGCAATGCATTTGCAACCTCGTCGCGGGTCAGCCCGGCGACGTCGATGCCGACCACGCTGCTGCCGGGCAGAGCCCGGTCGTGATAGTAGGTCGCGTAGGCCGCCCCCGCGGCGCCGACCAGCACCGGCACTCCGATGCCCACCCAGGTCAGTACCTTCGTCCGTGTCCTCACGGGTTGCTCGCCCTCTTGTCGTTCGCGGCCATTCGCCCCCTATGCATCTACCAAGTATGCGACACCCCGGGCGGGGCGCGCCGCAGCCGCTCAATCCCGGCCTGCCTTTCCTAAGGCCATTGACACCGGCTGATCTCTCTGGCACTCTGACCTAAATCGATTTAGTCCTCGACAATGCCGATCCAGCCGACATCGATCCAGACGGCGTCGATCTTGACGACATCGATCCAGACCGGTGGCACCGACGCCGCCGGCACTCTCCTGGCAGGAGGCATCATGAGCGATCTCAGTCGCCGCGCCGTGCTCGGCGCGGGCGGCCTGGCCGCGGCGGGTCTGTTCGGCGCGAACATCCCTCGGTTGTTCGCCACCGACATCCCCGGACGGGGCGACGACGCGTTGACAGTGGCGATCCTCGGGACCAACCAGGACGCCGAGGCACGGCAGAACCTCGTCACGGCTTTCCGGCAGATCCATCCCGACATCAAGGTGCGGATCCAGGCGGTCCAGGGCCAGGACTGGTCCAACTTCTTCGCCAAGATCCTGACGATGGTCGCGGCCGGCACTCCACCGGACGTGTGCGTCGTCGCGACCGAGGGCGCACAGCTTTTCGCCGATCGGCTCGCTGAACCGTTGGACACCTATGTCCAGCGCGACAAGGACGTCATGCAGGACTACTTCGACGACGTCCACCCGAGCCTCGTCGAAGCCTTCATGTACAAGGGCAACCTCTATCAGCTACCTATCGACTTCAACGCCGCCAACATCTACTACAACACCGGCACCTTCGAGAAGGCGGGCGTCGACCGTCCGGCGGATACCTGGACCACCGACGACTTCCTGCGCATCGCGCGCCTGCTGCGGCAGGGCAATGACGCGCCCTTCGTCCCGTTCTACTGGACCAACCGGCTGTGGGGCGGTTGCGTCCCTTGGCTCTATATCAACGACACGAGCTTCCTCAAGGAGACCAAGGCGGCGGGCGGCGACTGGCTGTGGTCGACCTTCTACGCTGACGACCCGGCGGCGGCCGGTCGATCCGGCGGCTACCTGTGGGAGGAGAGCAACGCGCTCGACCCCAAAGTGGAGGAGTCCTTCGAGTTCCTCCGCACGCTGGTCTCCGAGGGCCTCGGCACCAGCCCAGCACAAGGGGGCGGGAACGAACTGGTGGCCCAGTTCGCCGGCGGCAGCATCGGTATGACGCCGGCGGGCGGCTTTTGGGTCCAGGGCCTGAGCGAGGCCGGAATGAAGGAGAACGACTTCGACGTCCAGTTCTTCCCGAAGTGGGCTTCCCAGCACCACCAGCTCGGCGCGGCCGGCTACGCGATCATGCGCACGTCCAAACGCAAGGACGAGGCGTGGGAGTGGGTGAAGTTCTGCACCTCCCGCGAGGGCATGCACCTCGCGTTCCCCACGCCGAACACCACCCCCACCCGTCGCTCGATGTGCAACGCCCAGTTGTATGCCGGAAAGGGCCCGCAGCACTGGCAGGTCTTCTACGACACCCTCGACAAGGTCGGCGCTTCTCCCATCCCGGCCCCACCACAGCAGGCGGCCGTCGATACGGCCCTGATCAAGAACGTCCTCGGCGCGGTCACCGCGGGTAGCCGGCAGGGCCTGCGCGGCAACCTGCAAACCCTGGACCGCGATCTCACTCTTGCTCTCGGGAGGTCATGATGTCTGCAGCACCCGTCGAACCCGTGATGTCCGAGGCCATCGAGCTGGACCAGGCCGAGCAGGACACCAGGCGCCGCCGCAAGCAGAGCCGCTGGTTCGCAACCCTCTTCCTCGCCCCGACGGTGATCGGCATCGGGTTGTTCACCGTGATACCGATCATCGCCTCCTTCGTCCTCGCCTTCTTCGAGTGGGACATCATCAGCAACCCCAAGTTCGTCGGGCTGGCCAACTTCACCGATATCGCCACCGATCCGACGGTGCGGGTGAGCTTCCTCAACACGATCCTCTTCGTCATCGCCGCGGTCACCTTGCAGCTGGCCGTGGCCCTCGGACTCGCGGTGCTCGTGCAGTCCAAGATGCCGAACTTCATGCGCAGCTTCTTCCGCTCGGTGTTCTTCTTCCCGCTGATCCTGTCCGCGGCGAGCGTGTCCATCATGATGAGCTACCTGTTCAACCAGAACTTCGGCCTGGTCAATCACTTTCTGGGAAAGGTCGGCATACCCGCCGTCCCCTGGCTGAACTCCGAGACCGGCGCGATCGTCATGATCGTCCTGGTCTACGTCTGGCAGAACTTCGGCTTCTCCTTCCTGCTCTTCCTCGGCGGCCTGGCGTCGGTGCCCAAGGAGGTCTACGAGGCCAGTTCGATGGATGGCGCGAGCGGTTGGCGCCAGTTCTGGCGGATCACCTTGCCTTTGATCAGCCCGACGATGCTCGTGGCCTCGGTCATGGCGATTATCGCCGCACTGCAGATCTTCGACCAGCCCTATGTCATCACCAGGGGCGGACCGGGCGATGCGACCCGGACCGCGGTGATGGTGATCTACGAATCCGCCTTCCAGCAGCTGAGATTCGGCCGCGCCTCGGCCATCGGCATCGTGCTGACCGTGCTCATCATGCTCGTCACCGCGCTGCAGTTCCGTCTCTCTCGCCGCTTCGTCTTCTACAGCTGAGGTGACCACGATGACTACGAAAACCACCGCCGTCGAAAGCGCGAGCAGCAAGGCGAGCCGGACCCCCGGCATACCGCACCACGCCTGGTATGCCCCCTCGAAGCTGGGCAAGTACGTCATCCTCCTGATCGGCACCCTGCTCACTCTCGGGCCGGTGCTCTGGACGATCTCAACATCCCTGCGTCCGGTCACCGAATCCCTCGGTGCCTCAGCGAATCTCATCCCGTCCAGCCTCGACTTCGGCTCCTACCGGGAGGTCTTCGAGCAGGTCGACATGAAACTGCTCATCCTCAACAGCGTCCTGGTCACCGCGGCGTGCGCGATAGGGCAGATGATCACCGCGGCGATGGCCGGCTATGTCTTCGCCAAGGTCGACTTCCGCGGCCGTAATGCGCTTTTCGCCATCGTGCTGGCAACGATGATGGTGCCGATGCAGGTGACGATCGTCCCGGTGTTCATGCTGATCCGCGGCATGGGCCTGTCCGACACGCTACTGGCCCTGATTCTCCCGGCTATCCCGACGGCCTTCGGCACCTTCCTCATGCGCCAGTACTTCCTCGGCCTGCCCGACGAACTCTCCGAAGCGGCCCAGATCGACGGTGCCGGGCCTTGGCGCACCTTCTTCTCGATCTTCGCCCCGCTGGCGACCCCAGGCATGGCGATCGTCGGGATCCTGGCTTTCAACTACCACTGGAACGAGTTCTTCCGGCCGCTGATCATGACGATCAGCGAGGAGAACTTCACCTTGCCGCTCGGCCTGGTCTCGCTACAGGGCAACATGGGCACCGGTAGCGTGGCGACCGTCCTCGCCGGTGTCGTGATCTCGATGATCCCGGCCCTCGGCGTGTTCATGTTCGGTCAGCGCACCCTGCGCGAAGGCCTCACCGCCGGCAGCCACCGTTGAGGTCACGCATGACCCACCCGAACGCGGACGATCAGGTCCTGCCCGTCTATCACTTGCGTCCCGCGCGCGGCTGGGTCAACGACCCGAACGGGATGACGTATCACGACGGGCGCTGGCACGTCTTCTTCCAGCACCACAGCGGCGGCCCCTTCCACCACCTCATCGAGTGGGGCCACGCGAGTTCGGCCGACCTGATCCACTGGCGCGAGCATCCCATCGCGTTCGGCCCGACACCCGAGGGGCCCGATCGCTTCGGCTGCTGGACAGGCGTTTTCGTCCCGGGCTTGCAGAGACCGGCCGTCGCCTATTCCGGAGTGGTCGACGAAAGCCTGCAGACCACCACACTGCTGCGCTGGGGGTCGGACGATCTCGACCGGTGGAGCGAGCCCGAGATCGTCGCACGGACCCCCACGACTGACGGGGTCCGGATCATGCGGGACCCTTTCGTCTTCGTCTGGGGCGGGCGTCGATGGGCCCTGACCGGGGCCGGACTCGAGTCGGGCGCGCCGGCATTGCTCATCTATGGAGCCGACGACCCGCTCTCGTGGACCTACGCAGGGCTCTTCTATACAGGCCCGGAGCCGGCGGCCGATGACCGCTATGCGGCCGACATCTGGGAATGCCCGCAGCTGTTGCTCACCGAGGACGCAGCCGTTCTCGTGGTCTCGCTGCAACTGGACGGCGTCCTGGGCGACGTGCTCAGCATCGTCGGGCAGGTCGTCGATGACGCCGGTGTGCCGCGTTTCGTCGCGGTCTGGCCGGACGCGGCGCGGCTGCTCGACCTCGGTGACTCCTACTACGCACCCCAGCTCGTCGCCGACCCCCAGGGCCCCGGTGCGCTCATGATCGGGTGGGTGCGACAAGACGGCCTGCCGCAGGAGACGCACAAAGTCGCCGGATGCCTCTCCCTGCCACGCCGCCTGGCACTGCGGGACGGCGGGGTGGTCGTCCAGTCCGACGAGGCACTGGCGAGCCTTCAGCTAGGGGATTACGTCGACGCGACCGGCGATGGATCGTTCCCCGAGCACTGCCTGGTCGAAACATCCGCTGCCACAGTTGAACTCGCCGGGTCGCTCGACAACGAAATCCGCACGGTGGTGGTCCACCCCGGCGACCGCGCGTGGATCGACGCCGGCGTTGTCGAGGTTTACCCCGAGACGGGGATGCCCCGCACCCTGCGCGCCGATCCGGGCACTTGGCGCATCAGCAGCGGCCGCGCGCACATTCGGCCCGTGCTGACGATCTCGATGTCCTGAGAAGGCACGCCGCCCGCGCACTTAGGTGGCGGGCGGCGGTGCCACGGTGTCCCTCTCGATAAGCTCGAACGGAAACAGGCGAGGAGCATCCACCGCGGGGTCCGCGGCTGTCCGTCGCCGACGGGTGATCATGTCGAGTGCCGTATCCACGGCCCATGTTCCGAGTGCCTCGTGCGGCAGCCTGTAGGTCGTCAGCGCCGGGACGGTCTGATCCGCCAGTTCCTCCTGATCGTCGACTCCGACTATCGAGAGTTCGTGGGGTACGCGCACGCCGAGCCGCAAGGCGGCAAGGAGAGCGCCCGTGGCAACGCGGTCGTTGACGGCGAAGATCGAGGTCGGGCGATCGGATGCGGCAGCAAGCCGATCTCCATCGGCGGTGAGCACAGCGACGGCGCCGCGATAGCCGTCCCCGATGGTCCAACCGCAAACACGAACCTCGCCGGCCGCTCTCGCGACCCCAGTCGAACGCAATCCCGCCCGGAACCCGCGAGCGCGCCGGGCTGCGGCGACATCGACGACCCTGGTCCCGTGACCTGGCCTCCCCGGTCCGGAGAGCATGACGATGTGCCTGTGACCTGTCGACGTCAGCAGGCGCGCGGCCGCTTGGCCGACGGCGACCTCGTCGGGAATCGCGCTCGGATGCCGGGCCGGCTCCTGGAAGCAGTTGGCGAGAACCAGGGGCAGAGGTGTGGTGGGCAGGTCCACAAGCCGTTGTAGGCCCATCGTCGCGTAGACCACCGCATCGACCCGGCGAGACGCGAAGTCGTCCAGGGCTTCCTGGTCACGCTCGGAACGAAAATGGGTGTCGCGCAACAGCAACGCCTGCCCGAGCTCGCTGGCGCGCTGCTCGGCCGCGGCGAGCAGGCGGCCGGCGAAGGGCGAGGACGCGATGCCATCGGTGAGCAGGGCGATCGTATGGGTGCGACTGTGGCGCAGGCTCTGCGCCAGCTTGTTGGGGCGGTACCCGAGTTCGTCGGCGACCTGCAGGATGCGCTCCTGGGTCGCTGCGCTGACGTTGCCCCGGGCCTTGCCGCCGAAAACGAAGGAAACGGTCGTCACCGAGACGCCGGCGCGCTTGGCCACGTCTGCGGCGCGCACGGGTCTGGTGGTCACGAGGACGATCGTAGGCACACGTGCACCGCCCTCGGTGTTGTTGCGCTTCGGCGTCCGGTGCGCAGCGCGGTAGGGGCGGCCATGCGGGGCATCGGCTGACTCTCCAACGTTCGCGCACCCGAGCAGCCGTGAACTGGCCGATCACCCCGGGCGTTCTGTCGCGATCCACCGCATACGGTTCACGGCATGTCGCCAGCCGTTGCCGATCAGCGCCGAAGCCAGATTCTTGTCTTCCTTGCCGCCGTCGTGTGGGCGGTGGGCACCGCTGTCGGCATGGGAATCCTCGGCGATGGGGTGTCACAACAGTCCCGCGGACTGTTCTCCGACCACGCCACCCTCATCGCGCCGCACGGCCCGGCGTTCTCGATCTGGAGCGTGATCTATGTCGGCCTGCTCGGGTACGTCATCTGGCAATGGCTTCCGCGTTGGTCGGCGACGTCCTTGGCGTCGGTCACGCGGGTGCCGGCCGCCTGGACGCTTGCTCTCAACGGGATCTGGCTGTTGGTCGTGCAGGCCGGGTGGGTGTGGGTGTCGGTCGTGGTCATGGTGGGGCTCGTGGTTTCTCTCGGGATCCTCCTCGATCGCGTCCGGTTCGCGCTCGCGGCAGCCGAGATCGACATGGCCTCAGTCTTTGCGGTGCCGGTGACGTTCGGGCTCTACCTCGGCTGGATCTGCGTGGCCACGTGCGCCAATATCGCCTCCGCCCTCGTCGGCTCGGGGGTGGAGCCGCACGATCGTCTGGCCACGATCCTCACGATCGTCGTGCTCGCGGTCGTGGTGGCGATCGTCTTCGTCCTGGGCCGGCGGTTCAGCAGTCAAGCGGTCGTGACGGCCCTGTCGGCTGCCGTGGTCTGGGGACTGGCCTGGATCGCGGTGGCCCGGTTCGCCGGAGAGCTGCGTTCGACCCCGGTGGCGTGGACGGCGCTCGCGGCCGCGGCTCTCGTTGCCCTGGCGTGGACGCTGCGTATTCGCCGGCGCGCCTGAGGCCAAGCACGCACGCCGCCGAACCCCGGGTACGGCGGCAGTCGTATGTCAGTGGAAGCGCTGCTGTGCACCCTGCTTGGTCAACCCGTAGACGGCCCCGATGGCGCGCCAGGACGTGCCCTGCTTGCGGGCGCTGCTGACCTCGTCCAGTTCCAACTCCTCTGCGCTGACTCGGATGCGTCGAGCGGCGTCCAGCCGGCCGGCCGGGTCGGCGGCGTCGTCGAGGTCGGCCAATGCCCGGGTGAGGCGGTCGCGCACCGTGTTCTTGCCCATGGGCGCAGCCTAGGGGCGCGACACGCCATGTGTCCGGGGCGGGCCAGATCGCCGGCCGGCCTGCCTGGAAGGGAGGGATCCTGGCTGGGCGCCGGAGGTGCTCATCCGAGCCGGGCCGCGAGCACCGGCACGCCCAGACCGGACAGCTCACCCGCGATCGCTCGCCCGGCCACCGCCATCAGCAGCGCTTCGGCAGGACCGCGGACTTCGGATCCCTGACCCCACTCGACGTCGAGGTCGGTCGCGACCAGGCGCAGCCCTCGGGCCAACCGGCGCCCGGGCAGCGGTGGCGCCCAGAGGGCGAACCGGAGTGCGGGCGCGAGCCGTTCGGGGGGCACGACGCGCGGCCGGTCCAGCGCGCGCCGGATGTCCTGATGGTGGATCAGCCCATCGGTCAGGCCGAGGCGACCACCGAAGGCCGTCGTCAGGCCGACGGGTCGCGGATGGGCACGGAACTGGCCGACGATCTGCGCCGGCGAGAGCTCGCGCGCCAACGCCACGCCGATGTCATTGGCGCCCGCCAGGCGGAACCGAGCCCGTGCCATCCGTCGCGCAAACCCAGCCCACCCGATCACGTCATAGCTGATGACATGGCCGGCTACATCGCGGACGTCCCAGCCCGGAAGGGCCGTCGGGCGGGCCCAGTCGTCCGCGCCAAGACCGGCGAGCAGCATCGTCAGATCGTGACGCTCGGCTCTCGCCAACTCGGTCGCATCGTCGCTCACGAGCTCATCGTCGCGTCCGCGACGGGTCCGCGCCACTCGCGGCGCAGCAGGCGGGATGCCGGCGGCGCCGTGAGCGATGGCCCGACCGCGGCCCGGTAGCCTAGCCCGCCATGAGCCGAGCACCCGAGGAGATCGAGGTCCGCGACGACACCATTCGCCTCGGCCAATTGCTCAAGCTGGCCGGCCTCGTCGACGACGGCGCCGCTGCCCGCGAGGTCATCGCGGCAGGTGAGGTCACCGTCAACGGGGAGGTCGACACCCGGCGCGGCCGGCAGGTGCACCCGGGGGACCTCGTGTCCGTCGGTGGCCAGGAGATTCGCGTTGTCGGCCCGGCACGGGGCTAGGTCGTCTAACGAAAAGCCACCGACGGAACGGGGTTCCCCGCGAGGTACCGGAGCGACGAAGGAGCGAGGACACGTCGTGGGGTGGCCCAGGTCGCGGCGTCACGCGTCGAGCCGCTCGGTGGCGCCGGCGAGCGTCGCCGTTTCGGCCGCGCGCCATCCCGCCTCCCAGCCGCGCAGGTCGCTCGGCACCGAACTCCGCCGGGCGACCGTGGTCGGAAACATCGCATCGACGGCCGCGTCGACCTCGGCCGAGCGGGCCCACAGCACCTGGACGAGCGCCTGCGAGCGGCCAGCTCCGCCCGGCCCTCGAGGGCGAGGCGCCGGAGCGGCGCCCTGGTGTGCCATCGCTGCCGCCTCCTGGCCCATCGCCGCCTCGGTCTCGGCAAGGGTCGCTTCGCGCAACCGCTCGCCGATGCGAACGGCATACGAGAAGAGGAAGGATTTGCGGAATCCGCGCGTCCGGGCCGCTCCCGACCGCGACGCCGCCCCTTCGTGCGTCATCGCGCGAGTCCCTTGCAGGAGCAGGGAAGTGAACAGCGTGTCGACGGCAGCCTGGTCGACCTCATGCCCGACGACGGTGACGAATCCGAGGCCCGAACTCCATACGGTGCGGCACCGGTTCGCCTCCGCGACGACGTGGAGCAGGCGGACCTTCTCGCGCTCGTAGGGTCGCTCGATCCACACTCGCCGCGCGCACGGCCGATCGGTATGCGGCGTGGTGGCGGCGAGCATGGCCGCGTCGATGCTGTGCCGGGCCATGAGGGACTGCGCGGCGGTCGTGAAGGTATCGGCTTCGGCCTCATAGGGTGTCGACTCCGCCTTGGCCAGCAGCTGACGCACCCGCTCGAGCAGGGGTTCACCGGCGGGTGCGCCGCGGGTCGCCGTCCGCGAGGGCGGCGGTGCCGTGCCCGGCGCAGGATCGATCATCTCGATCCGCGGCAGCCGGGTCAGGAGTGCCGCGAGGGCAAGAGCGAGCCGCAGGACCGGCTCGAACCCCTCTCGCGCGGCCCGGGCGGTGACATGGTCCTGGTCACTGGGCCACCAGCGGCGGGCATCGATGGCGCGCAACTGCCCTGGCCAGTCGGGGGCGAGGGTCGCCGCGGCATACGTCCCGAGTTCGCCCGCCATCGCGTCGCCGAGGATCGGCACATGACGGGCATCGAGGTGGCGCTCGACGTGCCGGGTGAGGTCGAGCGGTCGCCAGCCCGCCATCCAGGCCGCGCGCAGGAGTTCCCGAAGCAACGAGGCCAACTCCCGGGTGATCACCCGGGCATGGCCGGGCTCGCGCGAGCGCGTCACCAGTCGCTGGATGCCGCTCTCGGCATACGCGGACCGTCCGGTGGCGACGTGTCCGATGGCTTCCAGTGTCTCGGCGCGCACCTGCTCGGTCTCGTTCGCGGGCGGTGGCAACGCGGCGGACCCCGGGCCGGCCCCGGTGTATGCCGGTGCTGGCACGGTATGCCGTCGCCGCTCCTTGGCTCTGGCCGCGCGCCGCTGTTGGTTACGTCGTCCCATCGTCGTCGTCCTTCTCCGCCGGCGCACCCCCCTGGTGCGCGTCTGGTGGCAAAGCTGCCAGGAGCCTCCGACAACGCGGCCGGCACCCGAGCCCACCGCCGCCCACCTGTGGATAACTTTCTCCGCATTTCGCCGTGTGGGGGGAGGCTGTCCGCATGACGATTCCTCATATGCACGCCCTTCCCAAGCCGACCCATCCGGCGCGCTCCGGACTCCCGTGGACCTCGGACGACTACACCACCTTGTTGCGCCTGGTCCGCGAGGGACGCGACCTCAGCGAGATCTGCGCCGAGCTCGAGCGCGGCGAATCGGCCGTCCTCGACCGCACGCGCCGGATGCTGCCTCTCGAGGAGCGCGGTGGTCCCCGAGACCACAGCATCGCCCGGCTCCGCATGCACCTGGAGAAGGATCCCGATTACGACTGGAGCACCCAGATGTGCGCCAAACCGCCACCGCCGGTCTATGCGCCGCCGATCATCAAGGGCATTGGTGGGCTGGCCGACGACGACGTCGTGGCTGTCGCGTGTCTGCTGGCCGACCGGCCGTATGCCGCGCCGACCAGCCTGCACCGCAGGATTTTTCGCGAGGTGCGCACGAGAGGCCTGCGGCGCAAGCTGGAGGCGCAGTGGATCCAGGGCGCCCAAGAGAACCTGGAGCGGGTGATCGACACCGACTACGACTGCTACTACGGGCATCCGGACTACCCGCCAGCCGACGAGCGTGACTGGCCGGCGAGCTACGCAACCCCGGAGCCGGACTATCCCTGGTGAGTCACCACGAGGATCGGTCAGGTGCGGAAGGTCCGGGCGAACCGGGTCCAAAGCCTGCGTGATCCCTCGATGGTCACCGTGCCCGCGCGGAGGGCTTGAGTGGGCGAGATCTCGCCGGCCATGACCTGCTTAATCTCGGGGCCGGACCGGATGATGAGGTCCGCCTTCGTGGCAGGTCCTGTGCCTGCGGTGACGCGATCGCCCGTGACGATGGCGTGCGTGACGAGGTCACCCAGGTGGACCTCGTAGGTGACGGGTGTGGTCGCGTCGACGTCGCCCGCGGTATCGGGACGGAAGGTCGTCCGCAAGGCCATCGCGAAGGATTCCGCTGTCACGATCTCACCCTCACGCGGATCGCCGAGGCGCGGCGCTCCCCAACGGCCTAGTGCCACAAGGGTTTCCTCCAGCGCGTAGCCGTCGGTCGTGAGGCGGTATGCCGTCCCCCGCCCCGGCGCCGGCCGCAACACGCGCTCGACAACGCCTGCCTCTTCGAGTTCCTTGAGCCGGTTGGTCAGCACATTGCTGGGGATCCGGGGCAAACCAGCCTGCAACTCACCGAAGCGGTGCGGACCACTGAGCAGGTCACGCACGATGAGCAGCGCCCAGCGGTCCCCGACAACGTCGAGAGCCCGGGCGAGTCCGCAGTACTGTCCGTAGTCACGCTCCCGCATGACTTCATCTTAGCAAGAAGATGGTTCTTTACAGATTTTACTTGCTTAAATAGAGTGATTGTGTCGCGCTTAGTGCGGCACCCATCAGACCAGGAGGAACGCATGCGTAAGGCCACCGCCCATCTGTTCAGCTCCGTCGACGGCATCGTGGAGCGGCCGGACACCTTCTTCCAGTTCGAGAGCATGGGACCGGAGGAGGAGGCCTTCATGGCCGAAAGCCTCGCGTCGTGCACCGACGTGATCCTCGGACGCAAGATCTACGAGGAGTGGGCGGGCTACTGGCCGGCCCAGACGGACGATCCGTTCGCCGCCTTCATCAACCCGGCGCCGAAGTATGTCGCGAGCCGGACGCTGACCGGCGACCTCGCGTGGGAGAACGCGTCCGTCATCGACGGCGACCTGCTCGAGTTCGTCCGAAGCCTGAAGGCCGGCGACGGGGGCGACATCAACGTCAACGGGATCACGGTCATCCGCGAGCTGCTCCTCGCCGATCTGCTCGACACCCTTACCCTGACAGTGCACCCCGCCGCAGCCGGCGGCGGCCGCACCCTCTTCGAAGGCATCGACGGCCCGCTGCTCCTGGAACTCGTGGACAGCAAAGTCACCCGGACCGGCAACGCCATCCTCACCTATCGCACCAAGGCCTGACCGCAGCGCCGGTCGCGGATCTGCTTGCCCGCACCCGGCGCGGCGGACACGATTCATCGCTATCGTCACCAGCCATGGACATGCTGACGGGGGACCAGATCACCGAGGCCAGACTGACCGACTGGACGAAGCTGGCCCAAGGACTGCATACCCGCTATGTGACCGACTCATTCGCCGCTGGCGTCCGCTTCGTCGCCGCCGTCGGCGAGGCGGGCGAGGCGCTCGGCCACTACCCGCGCGTAGCGCTGGGCGCGGCATACGTCGACCTCAAGCTCAGCAGCCCCGACGCGATCTACCGCGACGACGAGGGCACCGAGCACATCGTCGAGTGGGTGACCCAGCAGGATGTCGATCTCGCGCGCCGCATCGCCGAGATCGCCGCCGCGCAGGGCCTGACGGCCGACCCCGGCGCGGCCTGCGTGGTCGAGCTGGGTCTCGATGCGCACGACTCCGCGACGATCGCCCCCGTATGGGCAGCGTTGCTCGCCGGCGAGGCCGAGGCCCAGGGGCGCGGGACGCCGAGCGACGAGGTGCGGGACGCCACGGGACGGGTGCCGAATCTGTGGTTCGGCGACGCCGACGGGGCGGAGGCGCGCCAGCGCTTCCATGTCGAGGTGTACCTGGCTGCCGACGTGGCCGCGCAGCGGATCGCTGCGGCACTCGCGGCGGGTGGGACCGTCGTCGACGACAGCGACGCGCCGGGGCTGACGGTGATCGCCGACCAGGAGGGCAACCGGGGCGTCGTCTGCGTCGCCGCCTCACCGGCGCCCGCGGGCTGACCCGGCCGCGACGAGCCGGGGCCCTGACGTCTGGGCTGTGTCCGACGTCGCTGTCAGAAGGACATGGTCGGGCTCGGCGGTGGCTGGATGTCCGGCATCAAGGAGTGGCTGACCCACTGGAGCCAGGTCATCCGCGGAGCCCTCATCGGCATCTGGGCGGGCGTGCTCCCCGGCGTCGGCGCCACCGCCGGCACCTGGCTCGCCTACGGCCAGGCCGTCGCGACAGCCAAGGACAAGCGCAACTTCGGCAAGGGCGACCCCCGCGGGATCGTCGGCCCGGAGAGTTCCAACAACTCCGTCGAAGCCGGCGACCTCATCCCGACGCTGCTGTTCGGCATACCCGGCGGTGTGCCCTCCGCGATGCTCCTCGGCATGCTGCTGACCTACGGAATCCAGCCTGGTCCGGCCATCGTCACCGAACACCTCAACCTGATGTACCTCATCGTGTGGTGCTTCGCCATCGCCAGCATCTTGGGCGCCTTCTTGTGCTTCCTCGCCACGCCCAGTCTGGCCAAGCTGACCAAGGTCCCCTTCGCCGTGCTCGGCGCCGGCCTGCTCGTCATCATGCTGCTCGGCGCCTTCCAGGAGGGCGGGCAGATCGGCGACCTGTGGATCATGATCATCCTCGGCGCCGTCGGCTGGCTGATGAAGGCGACGGACACCCCGCGCGCCCCGTTCCTGATCGGCTTCGTGCTCGCTATCCCGATGGAGCGGTACTACTACCTCACCGACAGCCTGTATGACGGTCTGGGCTGGCTGACCCGACCGGGCGTGCTCGTCTTCCTCGCGGTACTGATCGCCCCGGCCCTCTGGGCGCTGGTCAAGCGCACCCGCAAGAGCGCCCCGGACCTCGGCCACCGAGGCGAGGAGGACCTCTCGCACGGTGAGGAAGACGAAACGGAGGACGGGCAGCTGAAGGATTCGATCTGGTCGCTCGGGCTCGCTCTCGGCGTCACGCTCATCTTCGGGACGGCGTTGGCGGTGAGCCGGTCGTTCTCGGCAGAAGCCCAGCTCATGCCCCGGCTGGTCAGCATCGGCGGCCTCATCACCGGTCTGATCCTGCTCTGGAAGGAGTTGCGGGCGAGGCGTTCCATCGGGGACGGCCCAGGATGGACCCATGACGTCACGATCGCCATGCGAATGTTCGCGGCCATGGCGCTGTTCCTGGTGCTCGTGATGCTCGGCGGCTACCTGCTCGCGGTCGCGCTGTTCGTGCCGGCCTTCCTGCTCTTCGTGGCTCGGGCGACGCCACGCACGACCATCATCTACACGCTGGTGCTCTGTGCCGTCCTGCTGACCCTGCCCTCGATCCTGCCGGTCGGCCTGCCGACCGGCCTCCTGCAAAGCTGAATCCGAAGCTGACTGAAAGGACAAAACCATGACGATCGTCGTGGCCTACGCAGACACCCCACCAGGGCGCGCGGCCCTCAACCTCGCCGCCCAGGAAGCCCTGCACCGCAAGACGTCCCTGATCGCGGTCCCCGCCGTGTCCGGGACCAGCCTCACGGAGTCGGAGTTGACGGACCGGCTCGGTGCGGCCGGTGCGGAGATCGTCGCCGCCGGAGGGACCGTGAGCGTCGGGAGTTCCGACCTGCACGACCCCGCGGATGCGGTCATCCAAGTCGCCCAGCAGGTGGACGCCACGCTCATCTGCCTCGGGCTGCGACACCGATCCCCCGTCGGCAAGCTCCTCCTCGGCAGCACGGCACAGCGCATCCTGCTCGACGCCACCTGCCCCGTGTTGTCCGTCAAGGCCGACTGAGCGCCTCGACGGTAATTGCTCCGAATGCCGCCCGGCGACGTCCGCCGGGCGGCATTCCGCATGCCTGGTCCGGGCCGGGCGCGTGGGGACCTTCGGTCAGCTTCGGCAGCGCGCAGGCGGTCCGGATGCACCCGGCCGACGCGTGCACACCAGCTACCAGTAGTCGGGCCGGCGGATCCCCGCGACCCTGTGACCTGGGGGTATGCGGTGCGGCCCGGTTGCCGAGACGAGTACTCGTAGCTGGTGTGTACCGCCGCGGATTGACCTCATCCTCCCGGTATGCGGGCTCGCCGCGGCACCTCGAGCTACTGCGCCTTCTTCAGCAGCTTGACGACCTGCTTGGCGACGCCCTCGGCGCTCGCCGGGTTCTGTCCGGTCACGAGATTGCCGTCGGTGACGACCTTGGATGCCATGGGGCGCAAGGCTTTTGTGTATGACGCGCCTTCAGCCTTGAGTCGCTCGTCGAGTCGGAAGGGGACGACCTTGTTGCGGCCGGCGAGTTTCTCCTCCGGCCAGCTGAAGCCGGTGACCTTGCGTCCGTCGAGGAACGGCTTTCCGTCCGCACGCGTGGCGCCGAGGAAGCCGGCGGGGCCGTGGCAGACCGCGCTGATGATCCGGCCCTGGCCGTCGAGGCGGCGCAGGATCCCGGCCAGGTCGGCGTTGCCGGGGAAGTCGAACATCGTCCCGTGCCCGCCGGTGAGATAGATCGCGTCGAAGTCCTCACGGGCGACGTCGCGCAGCCTCGAGGTGTCGCTGAGCAGGTCCATGAAGGCCCGGTCCTCGTAGCGCTCGTCGGTGTCGCCCATCTTGACCACCAGCGACCCGAGGCTTTCGGGATCGATCGGCACGCGCCCGCCGGCGGTCGAGGCGATGACGACCTCGTGGCCAGCTTCGGTGACGACGTCGTAGAAGTGCGTGAGCTCACCGAGCCACAGGCCCGTGCGGTAGCCCGCGTCGCGGTACTCGTCCGTGCTCGTGACGACGATAAGGATGCGCTTGGCGGGCTGAGGCGAACGCTTGGCCATGGGTGTCAACTCCCTCGGTGCGAATACGGAAACTTCTTGAGGTTAGGTGAGGTTTCGCCCCTGACGGGCCCGGAGCATCCGGAGTCTTCACCCTGTCGTCGGCAATCGGGACCGTCCGCCCGGCGCGCAGCCAGATCACCGACCTGGCCGAGGTGGTCGCCGGGCGTGTGCGCCCGCCGGGCACGGGGCGTCGCGTCTATGCTCGGTCGGCCCCGCCGGCACCGAGGTGCACCTGCTCGGGCGCCTTGCCGAGAAGGTCAGCCGGGCATCGGGCCACTGACCAGTGTCGATGCCGGTGTATGCCGCTCGCCGCTCTCGAGGCCGGGCACGCTCGTCCAGTCGGAGTCAGACGCGCTTGGTCTGGTAGGCCCACATCGCGATCTCGACCCGGTTGCGGACAGCGAGTTTGGCCATCAACGCGGCGACGTGGGTCTTGACCGTGCTCAAGCTGATGAAGAGCTCGGCGGCGATCTCGGCGTTGGTGCGGCCGCGGGCGACCAGCACAAGCACCTCCTCCTCGCGCTCGGTAAGCGGGTCGATCGGCCGGACCGGGACGGCCGATGCCCGGTCGGCGAAGGTCGCCAGCAGCCGACGCGTGACATTGGGGGCGATCAGCGCATCGCCCTTGGCCGCGGCGTGGATGGCCTGGGTGAGCAGGTCCGGGCCGGCGTCTTTGAGCAGGAATCCGCGAGCCCCGGCCCGCAGGGCCCCCAGGACGTACTCGTCGAGATCGAAGGTCGTGATCACCACCACCGCCATCGGGTCGGTCGCGTCGGGCCCGGCCAGGCGCCGCGTCACCTCCACGCCATCGAGCCCGGGCATCTGGATGTCCACGAGGAGGACATCGGGACGCAGCCGGGTCGCCACGTCGAGTGCCCCGGGCCCGTCGGCGGCTTCGCCCACGACCTCGATGCCGGGTTGGGAACCCAGGATCATCACGAGCCCGGTGCGGACCAGGTCCTGGTCGTCGGCCACCACGACGCGGATGGTCACGCCGGACCCCTCACGGGGAGCACGGCTTCGACGACCCAGCCCCCGTCGGGCCCCGGCCCGGCAGAGAGGGTGCCACCGAGGAGTTGGGCGCGTTCGGCCATGCCGGTCAGGCCGAATCCCGAAACTGCCCCCGGAGACGAGTGGGCCTGTCCGTCGTCGGCGACGCGCAACCTGACACCCTCCCCGGCACGGCATACGGCGATCTCGACGCGGGTCGCGCCCGACGCATGGCGGATGGCGTTGGTCAGGGCCTCCTGCGCGAGCCGGTAGATCGCGGCATCCACGGGTCGCGACAGGCCCGTCAGGGAGCCGGCCAGCGAGACCTCGACCGTCGGGGTCGCGTCAGTTCGCGCGAGCGCGGGCAGGTCCGCGATGCCCGTATGCGGTATGGCCGCCGCCCAGGTGTCCTCACGCAGCACGCGCACCATGTCCCGCATCTCCGCGAGAGTGCGCGATGCCTCGGACTCGATGGCCGCGAGGATGCCGGCCGCCTGCTTCGGCTGCGCGGCGGCCACCACGCCGCCGGCCTGCGCCTGCACGGCGATGGCCGAGACATGATGGGCCACGGTGTCGTGCAGCTCGCGGGCCAGCGCCAGGCGCTCCTGGTTGCGGATCTCGCGTTCCTGGCGCTGCCAGAGGTCGGCGCGATAGCGGAACACGGCCGCGAGGGCGGCGATCAGCAGCAGCAGGAGGATCCCGCCGGTGATGTCGCCCAGGCCGGCTGCAGCGACGTACAGGGACAAGGCGACGACGACCATCACGAACGCCAGGCCCAAGGCGATCTCGCGACCTGAGCCCCACCGCACGAGGGAGTAGAGCAGGATCAGGACGGCCATCATCGACGAGGGGCCAAGATCTGCGCTCGCCGTGACCCACTGCAGGACCGACAGCAGCCCGGCGACGCCGAAACCGATCAGGCAGGCCGTCAGCGATTGACTGCGCCGCCAGAGCAGGGCGGGCACCACTGCCAGGGCGAGCACGGTGACGAGCGACTGCCAGCCCGGCCCCGGACGGATGAGGCCCTCGACCAGCACGGCGATGGCGAAGGCGGCGGCGAGTAGCTGGTCGACACGACCCGCGGGCGGAGCGTCGGCCGGCCGCGGCTCCCGCCAGATGGACCGCCATACCGCAATCACTGGATCAGCGTAGGGATCGGCACTTCTCGGCGCACCCGAACGCCAGATTCAATCGCCGGCCATGGCGAGCCTGTCGACGAGCCCGCCCGCCTTGGCACCGACCACCGACGCCGAGGCCGTGCGCGGCCAGGCCCAGGCGGAGCGCATGACGAACGCGAGGATGAGCACTTCGAGCACGATGCCGAGGCCGTAGAAGACGTACCAGGACTCGCCGGCCAGGTTGAAGACCGAATAGGGGATGTACAGCCCTGCCACGATCAGGTTCAGGACACGGGTCGCTTTGGCGGGCAGTGTCGTCGAGAGCAGGATCATCATGATCGGGATCGCCATGCTCGCGAGCGCACTGGCCGCGAAGGTCTGGCTGATGTCGAACTCCCACACGACGCCGTCGAGGATGTCGTCGACGACGCCGGGCTTGTACAGGTGGAGGTAGTCGACGTAGATGTAGAGGAACATGAAGCTGGTCCAGGCTGCGGCGAGCTTGGTCCGGACCGGGACCTGTTGGTCCATGAGCGTGGTCCGTTGCGCTCCTTGGGTTTTCACGGGTGGCAACTCCTTTGGCTGGATCGGAATGTTTGGTAGCACCACCCTGGCTGTCGTCCGTTGCGAGCCGCATCGGCCTGCGGGCTCGGATCGGCCTGTCCGAAAGAATGATTTCGTGCGCCCTGCTTCCGGGCGAGCCGGACCAACGACGGCTTCGATCACCGGGACCTACTGAAGCTCGGCGCCCGCCAGACCGACAAGGCATGATGTGCCCATCGCGATCTTGACCGGGGCCCGCTGAATCCACCGGGACAGCCGAACCGCTTGGGACAGTCCCTGCGCTGCGACGGCACGACGCGGAACGCGGAGTTGGAGGCAGGAGGACTTCCACTGACGAGCATGGCGCGAACGGAACCCGGCGCGACAGCACTTGGCGACCAGGCGCGCCGCGATGAGTCACCCGAGCCCGCGGCCCCTCAGGAACCAGGTAAGGCGGTTTCCTCGCCAGCTGATGATTCGGCCCGGTACAGGCCCAGCAGCACCCCATACCGCTGCTCCCGCTCTCCGGCCTCGGCGATGTCCTGCGCGAGCGATTCGATCGTCTCTCGCAGCTGGGCGACCTGGGCGGCAGTTAGCCGTACATGGCGATGGATGACCAGCGGGTCCGGGTCGTGCGTGACGATCTCCTCGGCCACCGCGGCGAACGAGGCGGCGGTCGCATCGCCGACCGGGTAGCGGATGCGCTCGGCGGCCCGGCGGTAGTAGATCTCGGTGCCGCCGCGCACCTGGCGGGTGCGGTCCACGGTGACGAGGCCGGCGTCGGCCAGGACCTTCAGGTGGTGGGCCACGCTGCCCTTGTTGGCGCCAAGCGCCGCAGCCAACTGACTGATCGTTGCCGGCTCCTGACCGATCGCGAACAGCAGCCGGTGGCGCATCGGGTGGGCGAGCGCCTTGTGTTGGCCTGGACCGTCGATCGTCATCTCTTCCACCAAGAAAGAGTCAACTTATCTTGACACTTAAGTCAAGCGTCTGATTCTCTTAACACATGATCGACCCAATCCCGATCGTCGGCCGGGTGCGCGCCCGCCTGACCGACCACTACGTCTTCCCCGAGGTGGCAGCCGAGATCGCGGACCGGCTCGCGGCCCGAGCCGCGGACTACCCGACCGATCTCCCCGCGCTGGCCGCCGCCGTCACCGCCGACCTGCAGTCGGTCAACGGCGACCAGCACCTGCGGCTCGTCCACCACGTCGAACCCCTGGCCGAGCGCACGGAGGGCGACGACGCGGTCGAGTGGGCCGAGATGGCTACGTGGGCGGCCACCACGGGCGGTGGGGTCGCCTCGGTGCAGCACGTGCCCGGCAACATCGGCGTCATCGAGATCGCACCGCTGCTCTTTCCCGTGGCCCTGTGCGGCGAGGCGATCACCGCGGCGATGACGCTGGTCGCCGACTCGTCCGCGCTGATCCTCGACCTGCGCGGCTGCCTTGGCGGCGACCCCTACATGGTCGCGTTCGTCGCCAGCTACCTGTGGGACCGTGAGCCGGTCGAGCTGTCCGGCATACGATCTCGCGACCGCCAGGTCCAGGCGTGGACATCGTCGTATGTGCCAGGCCGCCGCTTCGGCAAGGAACGCCCGGTGTACGTGCTCACCAGTGCGGCGACGTTCTCCGGCGGTGAGGCGCTGGCCTACGACCTGAAGTCGATCGGCCGGGCCACGCTCGTCGGGGAGCGCACCCGCGGCGGCGCCAATCCGCGAGTCTCCTTCCGCGTCCACCCGCACCTGGAGGCGATGATCCCCACCGGCACGTCGCAGCACCCGGTCACCGGTGACAACTGGGAAGGCGTCGGCGTCGCCCCGGACGTCCCCACCGGCGCCGACGACGCCCTGGACACCGCCCACCAGCTGGCACTCGCCTCGATCGCCGGCTGACCATCCCCATCAGGCTCCCGGCCCGGGTGGAGGATGGCGGGCCGGATCAGTGCGCGCCCGGGGTGAAGGTGATCTCGTCGATCTCGAGCCAAGGTTCGTGCCCGGCCGTGGCTCCGGACTCGCGGTCCGGGAAGTCGAAGACGCCGGTGAAGATCTGAAGCGGGTATGCCGGTGCCTGCCGGGAGGTGCGCATCGGAGCGCCGTCGATGTTCCAGGCGCAGGCGTCGGCGGCGATGGTGACCGCATACCGGTGCCACCGCGCCGGATCGAATGGTATCGAATCGGCCGAAAACTCTTCTCGCAGTGCGGGATCGCGGAACGGATGGATGCCCGCCCCCACGGCGGCGGAGGGGTTCGGACCGCTCGTAACCGTGTCGCCGAAGATCTCGAAGACACACACCTCTCCGCAGCGCTGCGGCTGGTCTTCGAAGCCGGTCAGCCACACCGAGACCATCGACCGCTCGCTCACCTGCGCCCGCGCAGTGACCGTCAGCCGGCCGGGACCGAGCAGCCAGCCCCGCAAGGGTGGCTGCTCCTCCTGCACGGTGAGGTCGTCGCCAAAAGGCTGCTGCCCGACGGTCGAGCCGACCGGACCGGCATACAGGCCAGGAGGCGATGGTTGAGGTCCGCAGCGGTGGCTGGTGCCGGTCGCCCACACCACAACCCCTGGCTGATCGGAATGGTCATCCGCAGAACGGAATCGCACCTCGCCGCGACTCGACGTTCGCGCAACGAATCGGTTGCAGATCGACGGCTAGGGAACCGCTGATCAACGGGCGATTCGTGGTCGGGCGGGCGAGGGATGTCGTGGGGGCGTCGGGATCGTGGCGATGGCCTGCTTGAGCATGGATCCTGGCCCCGGTTACGGGGGCCCTCTGGGCGGTT